>ERZ827496.406-NODE-406-length-62046-cov-21.965543_pt1 | contig 62046 bp, 54 predicted proteins | sample MGYA00519769_ERZ827496 | MGnify/ENA primary metagenome ERZ827496 (study PRJEB31778, sample SAMEA3449327) | human gut metagenome | biome: human gut; feature: human-associated habitat; material: faeces | place: United Kingdom | collected 2010/2012 ...
ATACAAACATTAAAAACTAAATCCTGTTAAAGAAATTTTGATGCGTTTTCTCTGCAGTCTGAAACCCCATATCCGTTTCATTCCCATCCATTTACAGCAAAGTCCCTGCAACAGAGCTTATTTTATTGCAGTTTTAAAGTGATTGGGTTATCTTTGTACCAAATAACCATATACGAATGAAGTTTATCTTTAGCCAACACATACGGGAATGCCTCGCATGGACCGGCACCCTGGTCCGCCCTTTCCGCAAATCAATCGTCTGCTCTGCCTTAATCGATTTGATGGGAATGGGGTTCTCCTTGTGCTCCATTTATTTTTCCAAAAAAGCCATTGATATTGCTACCGGAAGCGACTCCGGTTCTTTATGGCTGAACGCTGGCTTAATGGTAGGCTGCATCTTAGGTTCCATCATTTCCAGTCTGTCGAATCCGTGGATTACGGAAAAAGTGAAACTGAGAATGCAAATGAAACTGCAAACTCAGCTGTCGGACCATCTGATGAGAAATTCCTGGAGCAGTGCGGGGCAATGGCACACTGGAGACATCATCAACCGTATGATATCCGACTGCAACGACGTAATACAACTGCTGGTGTATACGCTGCCCTCCATTGCGGTCACAACAGTCAAACTAATTGCTTCTTTCTTATTCCTGTGTGCACTGGATGCCCAACTGGCCTGGATTCTGCTGGTATCTACCCCGTTGCTTTTGTTTTCCAAATTGTATTATAAGAAAATGAGAGCTTTGAGCAAAGCGTGGAAAGAAACCGACAGCAAGCTATTGTCTGTCATGCAGGAAAATATGGCCTCCCGTATTCTGATACGCTCCATCGGAGCCATTTCCGTCCGGGTTTCCAAACTCAATGAACAGCAGGAAAAACGTTATCAGCTTGGAATGGAGCAATTGAAATTCGGAACTTACTCCAAGTCCATGCTGCAACTTGTCTTCGGAGGCGGATATCTCACGGCTTTCCTGTGGGGCATTCACTCGCTTTCAAAGAACCTGATTTCATTCGGCTCCATGACGGCTTTCATTCAGCTGGTAGGACGAGTGCAGGGACCTGTCCTGCAATTGATTTCCTTCGTACCCGGGCTCATCAAGGTACAAGCGTCCATTGAACGACTCATGGAACTCGACCAGGGAGACATGGAAAAGAACCGTTCCAGCCGCATGCTGTATACCCCCACGCGCCTGGGATGCCGGAATTTGTTCTTCAAATATGAAAAGACCGAACTCTTCAATGGAATGTCGCTCGACATCCAAGCCGGAGAACCCGTAGCCATCATCGGTCCTACAGGAGCCGGAAAAACCACTTTCCTCCGCCTGGTAATGGGAATTCTGGAACCAGATGAAGGAGATATGTACGTAGAAGAAGAAGGGCGGACCTTCCCACTGAAAGACATCTCACAAAAAAATTTCGTATACGTTCCGCAAGGAAACAGCCTGTTCAGCGGAACCATCCGGGAGAATCTGTTGCTGGCCAATCCGAAAGCCACCGAGGAAATGCTGAAAGAGGTTATCGACGCAGCATGCGCCTACTTTGTCAAAGAACTTCCCGAAGGCATGGATACCCTCATCGGAGAATCCGGCTATGGGTTATCTGAAGGACAGGCACAGCGTCTGGCCATTGCCCGGGCCCTACTCCTCCCTGGAAGCATCTGGGTTTTCGATGAAATCACATCGGCACTGGACAGTCACACGGCAAAAGAATTAATCGGACATTTGCTGGAAAGAGGAAAAGACAAAATCATCCTGTTCGTGACTCACGACGCCAACCTAATGAACGAATGTACCCGAAAAATACGCATCGGAATGCACTCCTGAAACAAGTCAGGGGATAAAAACCTTCTCAGAAAGTTCTCATCCCCCGCTCGTGATTATTTATGGGATACGTTTGTTATTTTTGAAAATCAGCCCAGTCGGTCAAGCGCATATCTCCTTTATCAAGGAACACCTGATGCATGCCCAATGCCGCAGAAAGACTGTGGCAAGTCTGCCCTTTCGTGGAGATTTTCAGATAATCCCAAAGCAGCTGCTTGTAGTCCGGATGTGCACAGTTTTCAATCACTGCCTCCGCACGCTCCATCGGACTCTTTCCGCGCAAATCAGCAATACCCTGCTCAGTAATGATGACGTTCACGGAATGTTCACTGTGGTCAAGATGCGATACCATCGGTACGATGGAACTGATGCAGCCTCCCTTGGCCGTCGACGGGCAAGAAAAGATAGAGATGTAGGCACTACGCGTGAAGTCGCCGGAACCACCGATGCCGTTCATCATCTTGGTACCGCAAATATGAGTAGAGTTCACATTACCATAAATGTCCGCCTCAATGGCTGTATTCATGGAAATGACTCCAATACGCCGAATGACTTCCGGACAATTGGAAATTTCCGAAGGACGCAACACCAGCTTGTGACGGAAAAAGTCCATGTTATCGTAAATATCCTGCAGACAATCGTTGGTTACGCTCAGCGAACAAGTGCTGCCAAACTTGATACGGCCTTCCTTAATAAGCTTGATTACGGCATTCTGTATCACTTCCGTATACATCTCAAACGGGGGAATGCTGGAGTCTTTTCCCAAGGCACTCAACACTGCATTAGCGATATTCCCTACTCCTGACTGCAACGGAAGGAAAGTGGAGGGAATAATGCCTTTGCGCATGTCGGATGCCAGAAACTCTGCTACGTTCTGCCCTATCTTGTCTGTTACGGGATCGGATTCATGGAAGCCACGAGCCTCATCCGGCATATTCGTTTCCACAATACCCACAATCTTGGAAGGATCTACCTGAATATATGGAAGACCAATCCGGTCACTCGGACGCACAATCGGAATCGGCCGGCGATAAGGAGGACGTTCCATTTCATACAAATCGTGCATGCCAATCAGACGCTTGCTATGAGCCGCATTCAATTCCACAATCACTTTATCGGCCAGTCGGGCTATGGTCGGCGAAATGCCCACACCGGCAGTCAGGTAAATGCGTCCGTCTTCCGTAATTTCACAAGCTTCGATAATGGCCACATTGACATGTCCCAAAAAGCCGGAACGCAAACGCTGTGCCACCTGTGACAAATGAATGTCCGTATAATTGATTTCACCGTTGTTCACCGCCTTGCGGAAATCTGTGTTTGTGGTATAAGGAGCACGGAACTTGATGGCGTGTGCCCGGGTCAGTGCCCCGTCGCAGGAATCTCCTGTAGACGCACCCGTAATCACCCCAATCCGGAAGGCTTCACCCCTCGCATGTTTTTCCTCTGCTATTTTTGCCAACTCTGCGGTCACAGCTTTCGGACTCCCTGCAGGGGTAAAGCCACTCAATCCGACAATATCCCCATCCTTGATGTAGCTGGCAGCCTCGGCTGCCGTAATAAAGTTAAAGCTCATAGTATTAAGTGTTTTTATGTAAGTATTAAAAATTTGTCAATCGTATTTCCGGCGGAAGATTTCAGAATAAATAAAAGCCCGCCGCGCATCCGAAGGCGTACGGAAAGCATATTCCGAACGGTCTTCTTCCGGCTTCTCGGTCTGCAAAGGAACCTGTTTTTGTTCTTTCTCCGGTTGTTTTTCTTGCTTTACAGAGTGCTTCTTTTTCTTTTTCCGAGCTTCAGGCGGGGGAGCCATTCTCACTTCTTCGGGAATTGCTTCTTCCATCGGAAAAAAATCTGCCGGAACGAATTTTCTCACCACTTTGCGGCGAGCCGACTTCGGTTGCTTCTTCCGCATTGTCTGATAAAATCCCAAGCATATAAATCCCAGAAAGATAAGAATCTGAAGCACATCCATAAATACAAGTGTTAAGGTTTTCTTCAAAGATACGAATAAAATCTATATATCCTACCCTTTTCATGGAAGTTAACCAAGAAACAGATATCTTTGCAAGCAAATTTTTAATTTCCAAAAACGTATGACAAAAGAAACCACAGGAGCAGACTTTAAATCTGCAACTGAAAACGAAAGCAAGAAACTGTTTATCGAAACGTATGGATGCCAGATGAATGTGGCAGACAGTGAGGTGATTGCCTCTATCATGCAAATGGCCGGCTACACCCCGTGCGACAACCTGGAAGAGGCGGATGCCGTGTTTATGAACACCTGCTCCATCCGCGACAATGCAGAACAGAAAATTCTGAACCGGCTGGAATTTTTCCACTCCCTGCGCAAGAAACGGAAACACCTGATTGTGGGTGTACTGGGATGCATGGCCGAACGAGTAAAGAACGAATTGATTGAAAAGCATCACGTCGACCTGGTAGCCGGACCCGATGCCTACCTGACACTGCCCGACCTTATCGGAGCCGTGGAAGCCGGAGAAAAGGCCATCAACGTGGAACTTTCTACCACCGAGACCTACCGCGACGTCATTCCTTCGCGTATCTGCGGCAACCACATCTCAGGCTTTGTGTCTATCATGCGCGGATGCAACAACTTCTGCCACTACTGCATCGTGCCTTACACCCGCGGACGTGAACGCAGCCGCGACGTGGAAAGCATCCTGAACGAGGTGCGCGACCTGCAGCGGAAAGGCTACAAAGAAGTCACCCTTCTGGGACAGAACGTCAACTCCTACCGTTTTGAGAAAGACGGAGAAACGGTGACCTTCCCCATGCTGCTCCGTACCGTGGCCGAGGCCGTACCCGACATGCGCGTACGCTTCACGACTTCCCATCCGAAAGACATGAGCGACGAGACCTTGCATGTCATTGCAGAAGTACCCAACGTGTGCAAACACATCCACCTGCCCGTACAGAGCGGAAGTTCACGCATCCTGAAACTGATGAACCGTAAATATACCCGCGAATGGTACCTGGAAAGAGTAGCTGCCATCCGTCGCATCATCCCCGACTGTGGTCTCAGCACCGACATTTTCTCCGGCTTCCATTCCGAAACGGAGGAAGACCATCAAATGTCCCTCTCGCTGATGCGGGAATGTGCCTACGATTCGGCCTTCATGTTCAAGTATTCTGAACGTCCGGGCACCTACGCATCCAAGCATCTTCCCGACGACGTGCCGGAAGAAATCAAAATCCGCCGCCTGAACGAACTCATTGAACTGCAAAACCAGCTTTCGGCCGAAAGCAACGCAAAAGACGTGGGAAAAACCTTCGAAGTGTTGGTGGAAGGTGTGTCCAAACGCTCCAAAGAACAGTTGTTCGGCCGCACAGAACAGAATAAAGTAGTGGTATTCGACCGCGGTAGCCACCGGATTGGTGATTTTGTGAAGGTGAAAATCACAGAATCCAGTTCCGCAACCCTGAAAGGTACAGAAGTTACTGAATAATTTTCAGAGGAAACTCCTCAAAACAAAAAACTCACGTATACAAATAGAAATGATTCCATCCTTTTGTATGCGTGAGTTTTTTTCATTTCAATCATTTTCCCTCCCTGCTTCCGGCATGATAAGCCAAAGAATCAAGTAGACAATTCCCCCGGAAAAAGCTGTAAAAAAAGTGGCTAGCACATAAATTATCCGTACCAGTGTAATATCCCAGTTAAAATAATCGGCTATCCCGGCACAAACCCCACCTATCATACGATTATTTGACCGCGTCAATCTCTTCTTTTCCATATTCATTTTTCAAGTATCCATAAACTGGGGCTAAGATACGAAAAAACATACGTAAAGCCGGCCAATACTCTTAAAAACTTTTAAAGAAAATCGCTCTATAGGGTTTTTATTTGTTATTTTGCAGCAAATTAGGGAATGAAGTGAATACACTAAAGATAGATAAATGTCCACTCTGTGGAGAAAGCCATTTTGAAGAGGTAATGACATGCACGGACCACTATGCTTCCGGTGAGTCTTTTGCCATCTGCCGTTGCCAGCATTGTGGCTTCCAGTTCACTCAAGCTGCTCCCGTAGAAGCAGAAATCGGGCGTTATTATGAAACACCGGATTACATTTCACACAGTGATACGCACAAAGGATTGATGAACCGTGTATATCATTGGGTGCGTCGTTTTATGCTTTCCCGTAAAGCCCGCCTGATTAAACATCATTCAGGTCTCAGTAGAGGTTACCTGCTGGATATCGGTACGGGAACGGGGTATTTTCCTCATTTCATGCAGGAAAAAGGATGGCGCGTGTCGGCTATCGAAAAAAGCCTTCAGGCCCGTCAGTTCGCCAAAGCACATTTTTCCCTCGATGTAGATTCACCGGATGTACTGGACAGCTATGCCGACAACTCTTTCGATGTCATCACTTTGTGGCATGTCATGGAACACCTGGAGCATCTGAACGAAACATGGGAAACATTGAGTCGCATCCTGAAAGACCGGGGCATTCTGGTAATAGCTGTACCTAATCCTACTTCCTTTGATGCAGAAAAGTACAAAGAAATGTGGGCCGCCTACGATGTGCCTCGTCATTTGTGGCATTTCACTCCTTCAGCCATGCAGCAATTCGGTGCCAAGCACAATTTCATCCTTTGCGAACGACATCCGATGCCTTTTGATGCTTTCTACGTATCCATGCTGAGTGAGAAATACCGGAAATGCAGTGTTCCTTTTGTAAAGGGACTACTCACAGGAACCGAAGCATGGATTGTGTCTTTGGCCAAAAAGGAACGTAGCAGTTCCATGATTTATGTATTCCGAAAAAAATAAAAAATCATGAGTCGCAGATCAGGTGCTCTTTTCGATATGCAGTTCATTACCTCCTGTATCAGTACCATGCTGGTGTTACTGCTACTGGGTATGGTGGTCTTCTTTGTCATGACCGCCAACAATCTTTCTGTATACGTACGTGAGAACATCAATTTCTCCGTACTGCTCAACGACGACATGAAAGAAACAGAAGCCATCCGCTTCCAAAAAGAACTGGAAAAAGAGCCTTTTGTCAAACAAGCTGTATATATATCCAAAGCACAGGCTTTGAAGGAACAGACCGAAGCCATGGGTACAGACCCGGCTGAATTCCTGGGATACAACCCGTTTACGGCTTCCATTGAAATCAAACTGAATGCGGCATACGCCAATTCCGACAGTTTAAAATGGATACAAGACAAGCTACTTGAACACAAGCAGGTGATTGAAATCAACTATCCACAGGAACTGATAGATACCATCAACCAGAATATACGCAAAATCAGCCTGTTTCTGCTCGGCCTGGCCGCCTTGCTGACGCTGATTTCGTTTGCACTGATAAACAATACCATCCGACTGACCATTTATTCCAAAAGGTTTCTGATTCACACCATGAAACTGGTAGGAGCGAGCTGGAGTTTTATCCGACGTCCGTTTATGGTCCGGAACGTATGGATTGGTATTCTGGCTGCAGCCATCGCCAACGCCTTGCTGACAAGTATGGCCTACATGCTGGTCAGCTATGAGCCCGGGCTCGTTGAACTGATTACTCCCGAAGTCGTACTCTTTGTGATGGGCACTGTATTTGTATGCGGAATCCTCATCACGACACTATGTGCTTACATTTCCATCAACAAATATTTGCGGATGAAAGCCGGAGAATTATATAGTCTTTAATATCAACTAATAAATAGATAACGAATCGTTATGGATAAAAAAAGTTTTGCCTTCGATAAAACCAACTTCATCCTGCTGGCAATAGGCATGGTGGTGATTATCCTCGGTTTTATATTGATGAGTGGCCCCGGTTCCACAGAAACCACATTCGAGCCGGACATTTTCAGCGTACGCCGTATCAAAGTAGCTCCGCTGGTCTGCTTTGTAGGCTTTATCTTCATGATTTATGGCATCTTGCGCAAACCCAAAGACAAAGAAATAACCTCTAAAGAAGAATAAAGACAATGAGTTGGTTTGAAGCCCTGATTTTAGGTATTCTGCAGGGATTGACGGAATACCTGCCTGTAAGTAGCAGCGGACACCTTGCCATCGGTTCGGCACTGTTCGGTATACAAGGAGAAGAAAATCTGACCTTTACGGTCGTGGTACACATTGCCACCGTACTGAGTACGCTGGTCATTCTCTGGAAAGAAATCGACTGGATTTTCCGCGGCTTGTTCAAATGGAAAATGAATGACGAAACCAAATACGTCATCAACATTATCATTTCCATGATTCCCATCGGTATCGTGGGCGTTTTCTTCAAGGACTATGTGGAAGAAATCTTCGGATCCGGCTTGCTTATCGTGGGATGCATGCTGCTGCTGACCGCCATCCTGCTGGCCTTCTCGTATTACGCCAAGCCGCGTCAGAAAGAGAAAATCAGCATGCGCGATGCTTTCATCATCGGTCTGGCCCAAGCTTGTGCCGTGATGCCGGGACTCTCACGTTCGGGAAGTACCATCGCCACCGGACTTATCTTGGGCAACAAGAAAGAAACGCTGGCTCAGTTCTCTTTCCTGATGGTTATTCCGCCAATTCTGGGCGAAGCCCTGCTGTCGGGATTGGAAATCGTGAAGAACGCTTCTGCAGCCGATGCAGAGGTCAGCATCGGTGCCCTGATTATCGGTTTCCTGGCCGCTTTCATTTCGGGATGCGTGGCTTGCAAATGGATGATCAGCATCGTCAAGAAAGGAAAACTCATCTGGTTCGGTGTATATTGTGCCATTGCCGGAATTATCACGATAGCATGCAGCCTGTGGGGTTGATTCCCTGTTTCTTCATACATTAGTATCCAAGAACGAAAAAGATAAGATGAATTTTAAGGAAGGAGAAGTTCTATACTTTGACAAGCCACTGAAATGGACATCCTTTGCAGTGGTCAATAAAATAAGATACCATATCAGCCGAAAGCTGGGAGTAAAGAAAATAAAAGTAGGACATGCCGGAACGCTCGATCCGCTGGCCACCGGGGTGATGATCATCTGTACCGGAAAAGCCACCAAGCGCATCGAGGAGTTTCAATATCACACGAAGGAATACATCGCCACCCTTCAGTTGGGAGCTACCACTCCGTCGTTCGACCTGGAAAAGGAAATTGATGCCACCTACCCTATCGAACACATCACCCGGGAAATGGTGGAAGATGTATTGAAAAAATTCATAGGCACCATCGAGCAGGTTCCTCCTGCCTTTTCAGCTTGTAAGGTGGACGGGAAACGTGCCTACGAAATGGCCCGCAACGGGGACGAGGTGGAACTGAAGCCAAAGATATTGGTCATCGATGAAATCGAACTGCTGGAATACAACCTGCCGGAAATAAAGATACGGGTAGTGTGCAGCAAAGGAACCTATATCCGGGCACTGGCCAGAGACATCGGAGAAGCCCTGCACAGCGGCGCACATCTCACAGGACTGGTCCGCACGCGAGTGGGGAACGTGAGACTGGAAGATTGCATGAAAGTGGAAGATTTTGAGACTTGGCTTGACCAGCAAGAAATAGAAGTTATAAACGATTAAGGAAAGAAAGGAAGAAGATGAAACTGTCACAATTCAAATTCAAATTGCCGGAAGAAAAAATCGCACTTTACCCGGCCAAATACAGAGATGAATCCCGCCTGATGGTAGTTCACAAATCCACCGGAGAAATTGAGCATGTCATTTTCAAGGATATACTGAACTATTTCGACGACAAGGATGTGTTTATCTTTAATGATACCAAAGTCTTTCCGGCCCGTCTGTATGGAAACAAAGAAAAGACGGGAGCCCGTATCGAGGTATTTCTGCTCCGCGAACTGAATGAAGAACTGCGCCTTTGGGACGTGCTGGTAGACCCGGCCCGTAAAATCCGTATCGGCAACAAGCTGTACTTCGGTGACGATGATTCCATGGTGGCCGAAGTAATTGACAACACCACTTCACGCGGACGTACCCTCCGTTTCTTGTACGACGGTCCTCACGATGAATTCAAGAAAGCGCTTTATGCCCTGGGAGAACCCCCATTGCCTCCTTTCATCCATCGTCCGGCTGAACCGGAAGATGAAGAGCGCTTCCAGACCATCTATGCCAAGAATGAGGGGGCCGTGACTGTGCCGGCTGCCGGACTGCACTTCAGCCGGGAGCTGATGAAACGCATGGAAATCAAGGGCATCGACTTTGCCTTCATCACCATGCATGCCGGACTGGGCAACTTCCGCGACATCGACGTGGAAGACCTGACCAAGCATAAAATGGATTCCGAACAGATGTTTGTCAACGCAGACGCCTGCCGTATCGTAAACGAAGCGAAAGACAGAGGCAACAAGGTTTGTGCTGTGGGAACCACGGTCATGCGTACCATCGAAACCGCTGTAGGCACAGATGGACACCTGAAAGAATACGAAGGCTGGACCAACAAATTCATCTTCCCGCCCTATGACTTCTCGGTAGCCAATGCCATGGTGAGCAACTTCCACATGCCGCTTTCTACCATGCTGATGCTGGTGTGCGCCTACGGAGGTTACGAACTGATTATGGAGGCCTACAACGTGGCTTTGAAAGAAGACTACCGTTTCGGTACCTACGGCGATGCCATGCTGATTCTGGATAAATAAACGGGCTGACTATGGCAAAAGTTTATCTGGGACTCGGCACGAATTTGGGCGATAAAGAAGCAAATTTACGTACCGCCATCTATAAACTGCAAGAAAGGATAGGGAAACTCGTTTCCCTATCCTCTTTTTATGAAACCGCTCCCTGGGGATTCGAATCTTCAAATAGCTTCCTCAACGCAGCCATTTGCCTGGAAACCCAACTCGCTCCTTTGGAACTGCTGCACGCCACCCAGGAAATCGAAAAAGAGTTGGGAAGAACGAAAAAATCCGTCAATGGTGTCTACAGCGACCGCCTGATTGACATCGACATCCTGCTGTACGATGACCTCGTGCTGCAAACTCCTGAACTCACCATTCCCCATCCTTTGATGACAGAAAGAGACTTTGTAATGAAACCTTTGGTGGAAATAGCCGGCAAGGTGATGCATCCTGTACAAAAAAAAGCCTTGTCTGCCCTTTACAAAGCCTGAGAAAGGTTTAAAGCCCCCTCTCAGTAAAGCTATGTTAAAAACATACTGAAATTGTAATTATTCCAATTTATATCCCTATCTTTGCAAGCGATTAAAAAAGTGGAAAGATTTGAGTAGCTTGCAACCACGGAAAAAAATGCTAAAACACGTAGTTAGATTTCCTTGAAGATTACTTCTCTACTCTGTCCGTACACGGATAAACCAAACCATTAACAACTTATTTAATTTACCAAAACAATGGGATACTTATTCACATCCGAATCGGTGTCTGAAGGACACCCCGACAAAGTGGCCGATCAAATTTCGGACGCTGTGCTTGACAAACTGTTGGCTTACGACCCCAGTTCAAAAGTAGCTTGCGAAACGCTGGTAACTACCGGACAGGTAGTGTTGGCAGGAGAAGTGAAAACCAAAGCGTATATCGATTTGCAACGCGTGGCACGCGAAGTGATTAACAAGATAGGATATACCAAGAGCGAATACATGTTCGAAGGTAACTCTTGCGGTGTATTCTCTGCCATCCACGAACAGAGTCCTGATATCAACCGCGGCGTGGAACGCGAAGACCCGATGAACCAGGGAGCCGGCGACCAGGGTATGATGTTCGGTTATGCAACCAACGAAACAGAGAACTACATGCCGTTGTCGCTCGACCTGGCACACAAACTACTGATGGTACTGGCTGAAATCCGCCGCGAAGGAAAGGTCATGACTTACCTCCGTCCGGACTCAAAGAGCCAGGTTACAATTGAATACGACGACGACCGTCGTCCGGTACGTATCGATACCATCGTGGTATCTACCCAACACGACGAGTTCATCCAGCCGGAAAACGATTCCAAGGAAGCGCAACTGAAGGCCGACGAAGAAATGCTGGCCCAAATCCGCAAGGATGTCATCGAAATCCTGATGCCGCGTGTTATCGCTGAAATCCACAACCCGAAGGTACTGGCCTTGTTCAACGACCAGATCAAATATCACGTGAACCCAACCGGCAAGTTCGTTATCGGTGGCCCGCACGGAGATACCGGACTGACAGGCCGTAAGATTATCGTGGATACCTACGGGGGTGCCGGTGCACACGGAGGTGGTGCTTTCTCTGGAAAAGACCCAAGTAAGGTAGACCGCAGTGCCGCATACGCTGCCCGTCACATCGCCAAGAACTTGGTAGCAGCCGGAGTAGCCGACGAGGTACTGGTACAGGTGTCTTACGCCATCGGTGTGGCACGTCCTATCAACATTTACGTCAATACGTACGGACGCAGCAAGGTCAACATGACCGACGGAGAAATTGCCAAGAAAGTGGATGAAATCTTCGACATGCGTCCCCGTGCCATCGAAGAGCGCCTGAAACTGCGTAACCCGATTTACAGCGAGACAGCCGCTTACGGACACATGGGTCGTGAACCGAAAATCGTGACCAAGCATTTCGAATCGGTTTACGAAGGCAACAAAGACGTGGAAGTGGAACTCTTTACCTGGGAGAAACTGGACTACGTGGATAAAGTGAAAGAGGCTTTCGGACTGAAATAAATCCGAAATTCTTAAACGACAACAATATCAAGCAGGAAGAAGAATCCAAGGTTTTCTTCCTGCTTTTTTATTTTAATCACCGGCTATTTCAACATATATTGCCGGGGAGTACATCCTACCGCAGCCTTAAAATATTTACAAAAAAAAGAGGCATTTGCAAAATTCAGGAAATCACCTACCTGCTGTACGGTGTATTGTCCATTTTTTAACAAAGCCTTTGCTTCCAGAATCACATAATCGCGAATCCATTCCGGAGCGTGGCGGTTGCTTACTTCCCAAATGACCTGGGACAAGTATTTGGGAGTCAGGCAAAGTTTCTCGGCATAGAAACACATATTCCGATGTTCTCTATAATGTGTTTGCACCAACTCCAAAAAGTCTTCAAACAGCTTTTCCTGCCTGCTTTCCACTTTTTTACGTACCTGCTGCCGGTCATACTCCAACAACCATTGGCATCCATTGTAAAAAAATACTTGCAAATAGCCTGCAATAGCTTCCAACTTAAACTTATAACCGGGTTGCTCCATCTTTTTCCGTATCAACTGATAGAGCGTCATACACTCTTCCATCTGAGCCGACGAGATATGCATCAGGGGAGTAGCAGTAAGAAAACGCAGGAAAGCCATACTTAAGGACGATTGTTGCCCTTTCCACAAACGATGACCGGATAAACCAATAATTGCCACCTCAGCCTCTGCACTCACTTCTAGACATTCTCCAATCGTACCTGGAAGCACCACCAGGACATCATTCTCCGACAACACATATTCTTTCAACTGTAGCCGTACCCGCATGGTACCATGCAAACAGAACATCACCAAGGTAAAAGTCAGCTTAAAAGGGTAGGAAGGAGACACAAAATCAGAAACCAGCTCCTCTTCCACATTCATTCCAATGTTATCCAGCAAAACCAGTTCATTTCCATAAATCAGTGTACGCCCCACATCAGGAAGCATCAACAAATGCAATTCCTTAAAAATAGAATCTTCTTTCTTCATCTATTTAGCTCTTTATTTTCTTACAAAGATAGTCCTTTAGAACAGAAAACAAGGGTAAAACAGGTTATTTAATCTACCAATCCAACCTTTAGAACATTTTGCAGGCTGATAAGGGTGTAAAGAAGAAAACAAAAAATGTGACCTTTGTATCTAAAGAACTTCTAAATCCATACAGATGAAACGATTATTATTACTTCCCTTCCTTCTCTGGTTGGCCAGTGGATGCACAGAAAAGCCCACGCAAACCTTTATCCGCAGTGTGATGGTGACCACTCCTACCCCGTCTGGAGCAGAAAGCATCAAAAACTTCTCTGGAGTGGTACAAGAGAGCCATAACATCGGACTGGGGTTTAAAACCGCAGGACAAATTGAAAAAATATACGTAAAAGAAGGAGATTATGTAAAGAAGGGCCAGTTAATCGCCCAACTGGACCACACAGACTACCAACTGGGTGTACAGGCTTTGGAAATACAATACAAGCAACTGGAAGATGAAGTCAAGCGGACAGAAGCCTTATATCGCAGCAAAAGCATTTCCATCAACGATTATGAAAAAGCACAGGCCGGACTGCAGCAATTGAAAGTACAATTGCAAGTCAACCGTAACAAACTGGCCTATACACGCCTGTATGCTCCTACCGAGGGATACATACAAAGCGTCAATTTCGCTCCGTCGGAAATGGTGGATGCAGGAACTCCTGTCATCAACCTGCTCGACATGCATTCCATGGAAGTGGAAACCGAACTGCCAGCCGAAATATATCAGCTTCGCTCCCGCTTCCAGCGCATCACCTGCGAGCTTCCTACTGCGAAAGGAGAAGATATTCCCATGAAAATATTGAGCATCACCCCCAAAGCGGACGGTAACCAGCTGTACCAACTGAAACTCACCTTCCAGAAGGAAACCGACTCACACCTCAGTGCCGGAATGAATATCAGCGTACATATCCACATTGCGGCTACCGACAGCCTCCGTACTTCTTTTACACTTCCCCTGCATGCCCTCATTCAGTCACAGGAAGAAACCTATGTCTGGGTGATGAACGCCGATTCTACCGTCAGCAAACGGAAAGTGAACTGCAGCGAAATAGATGAAAAAGGCCGTGCCGTCATTACAGCCGGACTGAAAGGCGATGAACAAATCATAAAGGCAGGGGTAAATGCCCTGCAGGAGAACGAAAAAGTCCGTGTCATCCATACGGATAGTAAAACCAACGTAGGAGGACTTATCTGATGAAAATAAAACTCACCGAATACTTTATGAAGCGGCCTACCTTGTTCTGGTCGCTCATGACATTCATTCTGATAGCCGGTGTGCTGGCTTTCCTGCAAATGCCCAAGCTGGAAGACCCGGCTGTCTCCGTCAAACAAGCCATGGTCATCGTACCTTATCCGGGAGCTACCGCACATGAGGTAGAGCTGAAAGTGGCACAAACCATGGAAGACGAACTTCGTGCCCTTCCCAATGTCAAGAAAATCAAATCGGAATGCCAAAACGGGATGGCCACAATCACCGTCGAATTCCAGATGACCGTTCTCCAAAAAGACTTGGAACAGCACTTCGACCTCCTGCGACGGAAAGTGAACGACAGTCGTTCCAAATTGCCACAAAACTGTTATGACCCGATTGTCATAGACGACATGATGGATGTGTACGGCATTTTCTATGCTTTCACAGGGGAAGGCTATTCGTATCCGGAACTCTACAAGTATGCTAAACTGATACGCCGGGAACTGCTGGGAGTAAAGGGTGTGAAACGTATCCTCATCACAGGCAACCGGGATGAAGTCATTCAAATCACGTTATCGAAAGAGAAGATTGCCCGTAATGGCATTATCCCTACCCAAATCATGATGAGCCTGCAGAATGCCGGAAAAACCGTCAACGCTGGCAGTTACCAAAATGAGAGCGACCGGCTGCCATTGCATGTGAGCAGTGCCGTTACTGATGAGAAAGACATCCGTAACCTGCTCATCCGCACCCCGCAGGGAAAAACCATCCGACTGGGAGATATTGCACAAATAGAACGTACCTATAGTGAGCCACAACGCAACGGTTTCTTCGTAGACGGAAAACCGGCCCTTGCCATCTGCCTGACCATGGAAGAAAATGCCATTGTCCCCGATGTGGGAAAAGCAGTTGAAAAACGGCTGGCAGAAATCATGCCACAGATTCCCGTGGGAATGGAAATGGAAAAAATATTCTTCCAGCCCGACAAGGTGAATGAAGCCATCAGTTCCTTTATGGTCAACCTGGTAGAGTCGGTCCTGATTGTCATCCTGATACTTATCTTCACCATGGGATTCCGCAGCGGTCTCATCATCGGCTTCGGACTGATTCTGACCATTGCCGTCTCCTTCCCCATCCTGTTGATGTGTGGCACCACACTTCAGCGAATCTCCCTTGGGGCTTTTATCGTGGCCATGGGGATGCTGGTAGACAATGCCATCGTCATCATGGACGGCATTCTGATTGATAAGGCGCGCGGAGTAGGACCAAAAACTTACTTGTATCGCATCGGACAACACACCGCCATGCCTCTGCTGGGAGCTACCCTGATTGCCGTATCGACTTTCCTTGCGGTATATCTTTCTCCCGATTCAGCCGGAGAATATGCCGGCGACCTGTTCCTGGTGCTCTGTGTCAGCTTACTGGCCAGCTGGATATTGGCATTGACGCAAGTGCCTGTGTGTGCCAAATCGTGGCTACCTACCCGTGAAAAAAAGACTCAACAGCCACAAATATACCATTCACCCATCCACCGGTTTATCCGTCGTACCATCAGCTTGCTGGTAGAATACAAAAAGACAACACTGGCTACGGCCTTCATCCTGTTGGCTCTCTGCATATTCGGCATGACAAAGGTGAAAAATCTGTTTTTCCCGGATTTTGACTACAAGCAATTCATTGTAGAATATTTTCTTCCTTCCCAAACCGACCCCGACCGTGTACGAAAGGATCTTTTGGAAATGTCGGCCCTGCTAAAGGAAAACCCTGCCATTGAACGAGTAGCCGCGAGCATGGGAAGTGCACCTGCCCACTACTGTCTAGTGCGTCCCATGACCTCAGGAGGCGACTGTTACGGTGAACTGATGGTCGACTGCAAAGATTATGAGACCGTGGTTGCACAAATTCCTGCAATTAGGAAACTTCTGCGCGAACGTTATCCCGACGCGTACATCCGCATCCGGAAATATAATTTCTCCATCGCTTCCTCCCACACGGTAGAAGTGGAATTTTCAGGTCCAGATCCTGCCATCCTACGGAAACTGAGCCAACAGGCAGAGGATATTATGCGCCGCTGCCCGTATGTAGACCCTTATTCCGTGGGTAACAACTGGAAACCTAAAGGCAAAACCCTGACAGCCGATTATGTACGCGAAGATGCATTAAGGTCGGGTATCGAACGGAGTGACGTAGGAAATGCCTTGCTGGCCGCCACCGACGGATTACCCGTAGGCGTATTGAACGACCAAGACCGGACCGTACTCATCCATCTGCTGGTACGGAATGCCGACGGAAGCCGGATTGCCAACCTGAACGATATTCCCGTATGGAGTACATTGAACCTGCGCATGGACGACAATGAACTGAAAGGTCTGCTGACCGGTTCCACCCAAATGGATGAGTTACAAGACCAGGTGTTCCGTAGCGTACCTCTCGGCAATGTAGCCCGCCAGATTCGGCTGGACTGGGAAGACAACTACATCTATCGTCTTAATGGACAGCGAGCCATCGAAGCAGAATGTGACCCCAATACCGATTTATACGAAGCCACTCCGGCAAAAGTCGTTGCTTCCATTCAGAAAGAAATCGAACGCATCCCCCTGCCGGACGGTTACAAAATGCGATGGGTAGGCGAAGGTGAATTGCAGGGAGAAGCCATCGGCAACCTGATGAAATACCTGCCTGTGACTCTCTTCATCATTCTAGCCATCCTGCTACTGCTTTTCAACAGTTGGAAAAAAGTGATTCTCATCCTACTCTGCTTCCCGTTCGTTTTCTGTGGCATCACACCCGCCTTGTTGCTGTTCCGACAGCCCTTTACCTTTATGGCTATCATCGGAATGATGGGACTTATCGGCATGATGGTGAAAAACGCTATTGTGCTGGTCGATGAAATCAATCGCTTGCAACAGGAAGAACATCTCCACCCTTATCATGCGGTGGTGGAAGCGACCGTTTCACGTGTACGCCCCGTACTGATGGCCTCCCTGACCACCATTGTGGGCATGATTCCACTGGTAAACGATCCGATGTATGGTTCCATGGCCATCACGATTATGGGAGGACTGACCGTAGGTACCCTCATTACCCTCGTGCTGCTCCCCATTTTCTATACCGCTCTGTTCCATATACACAAACCCAACCATGTCTAACCCTTCATCCATACAACAATTATGAAACGATACATTTTAGGAGGAATACTGTGGCTCGGATTTCTGACACAGCTCCCTGCACAACATATACTTTCACTCACACAAGCCGATTGCCGGGAACTGGCTCTGCTACGCAACGAGGAGCTACAGAAAGCCACCAACGCCTTACAGCAGGCCGAACTGGACCAGAAGATTGCCTTCAGTTCCTATCTGCCTAAATTCGACGGAATGGTATCGGGATCCTATATGTTTCCAGATGTCGAAATGACGGGGATGGAACTTCAGATTCACGGCATGTACCTGGCAGGCATCAGTATGACCCAGCCGTTATATGCTGGAGGGAAAATCAGGGCAGGAAACAAACTGGCCCAGATTGGTCGGGAGAGCGCCGCCGAAAGCAGAAGAAAGACACGCATGGAAGTCATTGCAGAGGTAGACAAGGCTTACTGGAACTACATTGCCGTCCAGCAAAAGGTACGTATGCTGGAAGCGTATCGCACACAAATGGATACCCTATACCAACAGGTAGAAACAGCCGTAAAAGCAGGAATGGGCACAGACAATGAGCTGTTGCGCATCACTGCCAAACGAAGTGAAATCAACTATCAACTGCAAAAGGCCCAGAATGGAAACGAACTATGCCGGTTGGCCCTGTGCCATGTATTAGGTGAACCGTTGGAAACACAGATTCTCCCCACAGACACCCTTATCCAAGTCACGCCTCCCGAACAACTGGAAGAGGGAATTGACTCCCGACCTGAGTTCAAATTGCTGAAACAGCAGATTGCTGCCCAAGAACAACAAGTAAAATTGGCCAGAGGGAATATTTTACCGCAAATAGGACTCTCTGCCGGATATGCCTATTACGGAAACATCAAACTGAAAGGGATGACGGCCGACCCGCAAGGAAACTACATTCCTTTTACTCAAAAAATGGATGACGGTATCGGACTGGTCATGGCTTCGGTAAGCATCCCCCTCTTCCATTGGGGAGAAGGACTGAGAAAGATCAAGAAAGCCAAGCTGGACTTGCAAAATGCCCAACTGGACCTACAACAAAACTCACGTCTGCTCACCATCGAGGTGCGACAGGCCATCCAGAACCTGACTACCGGATATAGCCTGGTACAAACTGCCGAACTCGGTTCCAAAGAAGCCCAGGAAAGCCTGCGTGTGATGCGCAACCGCTACACGCAAGGGCTCAGCACCCTGACCGATTTGCTGGAAGCCCAATCCCAATGGCAACAGGCTGAAAGCAACCGTATCGAAGCACTGACGCAATACAAGATTTATGAAACAGAATACAAGCGATGCACGGGACGTTTGGAAGAATAAGCTTTGTTTGTAAATTATGACAAGCACAAAAGACCCCAGGCATTGTAGATAATCGTTTAATATCTATCTTTGCAAAAATTATTATCATCTTGCAATGAACGATATCAAAAATATATGCGTGTACAGCGCCTCCAGCACAAAAATTGATCCAATCTACTTCGAAGCCGCCGAACAACTGGGAAAGATCCTGGCCCGGAAACACATCAACCTCATCAACGGAGCCGGATGCCTGGGACTCATGTGCCGCATCAGCGACGCCACACTGGCTGCCGGAGGCACCGTGACGGGCATTATACCTCATTTTATGGTCGAACAAGGATGGCACCACAAAGGGCTGACCCGACTGATTGAGACCAAAGACATGCACGAGCGCAAACAGCTTATGGCCGACATGTCCGACGGCGTCATCGCCCTGCCCGGAGGATGCGGCACCTTGGAGGAACTGCTGGAAATCATCACCTGGAAACAACTCGGACTGTACCTGAAACCCATTGTCATCCTCAATGTCAATCATTTTTATGATCCGCTACTTGAGATGCTCCAGCAAGCCATCGACCAACATTTCATGCGGCAGGAACACAAAAACATCTGGCATGTAGCAGAAACTCCGGAAGAAGCCGTAGATTTGCTGTATACCATTCCCCATTGGAGCAAAGAAATTCGTAAATTTGCAGCGATATGAACAAAGTCTGCCACATAGGTTTTTCCCAAATCCAGGAACTTTACGAACAGCACGTAAAGGAAATAGATAACGCACTGCTGCATAGCAAAGAAATGCGGTGTACTACAGGCATGCCGGGCGAGCCTCTTCCCTATCAGCTCCGCACCGACTTACCAATCACCTGTGTGGTTTTCCTCTGTTTTTTTCTGATTATTTACGCACTGAAAAACGGGAAAAAATATCTTCATCAACATCTCAAGGCCTTCTTCCGCCAAAAGGAACGAGCAGGTCTATTCGACGAGACTTCCGGCTTCGACCTTCGCTACACCTTGAGCCTGGGAGGAATCAGTTGCATATCTGCCAGCTTGTTCGTCTACGACTTCTTTTCGAAAACAAACAGCCTGCTGTTTCAGGTTGTACCTCATTCCATCATATTACTTGTTTATATCGCCTGTATACTGTTGACAGTGTCAGGCAAAACCTGTCTTTACCAACTGATTAACTGGGTTTTCTTTGACAAAGAGAAAAACAGGACATGGATTTCCGCTTATTTTGACCTTTTGTGTGGAGCTGCATTCGTATTATTTCCCCTGACTTTGCTCATCGTTTATTTCAATCTAGACTTTAATTTTTCTAAAACATTCGTACTCATTGTAGTAATTTGTTTCAAAATATTGTTATTTTATAAATGCATTAGAAACTTTTTCAATCATTTTCATGGCACTTTACATTTAATTCTGTACTTTTGCACCCTCGAAATCATCCCCCTTCTTTTCCTTTGGAAAGGATTGATATATATAAATAACATTTTGATTTTAAATTTTTAGTAACGTTGAAAATAAAGAAAGTCCTCGTTTCTCAGCCTAAACCGACGACAGAAAAGTCTCCCTATTTTGACATTGCTGAGAAGTACGGTGTGAAAATAGATTTTCGCCCGTTCATCAAAGTAGAAAGTTTGTCGGCTAAAGAATTCAGACAGCAGAAAGTTTCCATTCTAGACCATACAGCCGTTGTATTCACTTCACGTCATGCTATCGACCATTTCTTTAGTCTGTGCACAGAATTGCGTGTAACGATTCCGGAAACGATGAAATATTTCTGTACTTCGGAAACGATTGCATTGTATATCCAGAAATATGTGCAATACCGCAAACGGAAAGTATTTTTCGGTGCCACAGGTAAATTTGCTGACTTACTTCCGCTCATCGTCAAGCACAATACGGAAAAATATTTCATTCCAATGTCCGATGTACACAACGATGAAATTAAAGACTTGCTCGACAAAAACCACATCCAGCATACGGAAGCCGTCATGTATCGTACCGTGAGCAACGACTTTACGCCCGGTGAAGAGTTCAACTATGACATGCTGATTTTCTTCAGCCCGGCAGGTATCCAGTCGCTGATGAAGAACTTCCCGAACTTCGAACAGAAGGACATTGCCATCGGAAGTTTCGGCCCTACCACAGCCAAGGCGGTTAAAGATGCAGGCTTGCGCCTCGATTTGGAAGCTCCTTCCAGCACCGCTCCTTCCATGCCGGTCGCACTGGATATGTTTATCCGTGAACACAACAAATAAGAAATATCTCTGACCAACAAAGCGAAGCAATAAAAGCATTACTTCGCTTTGTTACTTTTTAGAACCGTGTCTATGACTGAGTCTCAAAAAAACACTTTGCCGAAAGTAGAACGGCTGAACAGCCGGATACTGATAGAGAAACTCTTTACAGGAGGCAGCAAGTCGCTTCCTGCATTTCCTCTGCGTATCGTCTACATGCCGGTTGAAGGAGAGAATCTGCCCATAGCCACCATCCTGATCAGTGTGCCCAAAAAACGGTTCAAACGGGCCGTGAAACGCAACCGCGTGAAACGTCAGATACGCGAAGCCTACCGTAAGCACAAGCAAATCCTGATTGATCCACTGAAGAACTCGCACAAAAAAGTGGCCCTGGCCTTTATCTGGCTGGACAACGAACTCCATGACTCCACTGAAGTAGAAGCTAAGGTCGTCAAACTGTTACAACTTACCGCAGAACGTCTGGCATGAGAAAGATTCTGACTTTTCTTCTTTTGCTTCCCATTTATTTTTACCGGAACTGCATCTCCCCCTTCACGCCTCCTTCCTGCCGCTTCACCCCTACCTGTTCACAGTATGCCATTGAAGCCATCAAGAAGCACGGCCCCCTGAAAGGATTGTATCTGGCCATACGGCGCATTCTCCGCTGCCACCCTTGGGGAGGCTCCGGATACGACCCTGTTCCCTAACCCTCTCCACCATGCTTGAGACTCCTTTTTTCGATGCGCATACCCATCACTTGACATCCGACGCACAGACCACCTCCATTCTCAGCTGCAGCATGATGGAATCGGCCTCTGTGGTTTTCCAACAAGCCAAGTACCTCTCTGTCAGCCTCCATCCTTGGTATCTGTCTGCAGAGAACCTCCCATTACAAACAAACTGGATGGAACACTGCCTTTCATCCGACCCACGGGTAGTAGCCGTAGGAGAAGCAGGACTTGACAAGCTGTGCGATGTTCCTCTTCCGCTGCAACAGGAAGCTTTTCAGGTAGCCATTGCATTATCCGAAAAGTACCGTTTCCCCTTACTTATTCATGCTGTCAAGGCTACGGCAGAGCTTCTGGCATTCCAAAAGAAACATCGTCCTACGCAACCTTGGATTATTCATGGCTTCAGAGGAAAGAAAGAACTGGCCGAAGACTTGCTCCGGCATGGATTTTATCTTTCCTTCGGAAAAAAATACCAAGAAAAAGCCCTGTCTGCCGTGCCGACCGAAAAGTTATTGGTGGAAAGCGATGAAGAAAATATCGATTTCCGAACCTTCTATTCCGAAGTCGCTTCCGTACGCGGCACGACTATGGAGAGCCTCATCAAAGCCCTCCACGAAAATGCTAACCGTCTCTTTTTTAACCGCTAAAAATTGGTTATTCAGAGAAAGTGTCGTACTTTTGCTTCAATTATTAAATAAATATGTTAAACTAAGAATTTCATTCGATGAATTTTGTAGATGAACTAAGATGGCGTGGAATGATACATACCATGATGCCAGGAACAGAAGAACTGCTGAAGAAGGAAATGGTGACGGCTTACCTGGGTATTGACCCTACAGCCGACTCGTTGCATATCGGTCACCTGTGTGGCGTGATGATGTTGCGTCATTTCCAACGCTGCGGCCACAAGCCGTTGGCACTGGTAGGCGGTGCCACTGGTATGATTGGAGACCCTTCAGGCAAGTCGCAGGAACGTAACTTGCTGGACGAGGAAACCCTGCGCCACAATCAGGAGTGTATCAAGAAGCAGTTGGGCAAATTCCTCGATTTTGAATCGGATGCCCCGAACCGTGCAGAACTGGTAAACAACTACGACTGGATGAAAGACTTCTCTTTCCTGGATTTTGCCCGTACCGTAGGAAAACACATCACCGTGAACTACATGATGGCAAAGGAATCCGTACAGAAACGTCTGAACGGAGAAGCCCGCGACGGTCTTTCTTTCACAGAATTTACTTACCAGCTGTTACAAGGATACGATTTCCTGCATCTGTATGAAACCAAGAACTGCAAGCTGCAGCTGGGTGGCTCCGACCAGTGGGGAAACATCACCACAGGTGCCGAACTGATTCGCCGTACCAACGGAGGAGAAGTGTTTGCCCTGACTTGCCCGTTGATTACAAAAGCCGACGGCGGTAAATTCGGAAAGACAGAATCAGGAAACATCTGGCTGGATCCCCGTTATACTTCTCCTTACAAGTTCTATCAGTTCTGGCTGAACGTAAGCGACGAAGATGCCAAACGCTATATCAAGATTTTCACTTCCCTGAGCAAGGAGGAAATCGAAGGCCTGATTGCCGAACACGAACAGGCTCCTGAAGCACGCGTGCTCCAGAAACGTCTGGCCAAGGAAGTGACTATCATGGTTCACTCGGAAGCCGACTACAATGCGGCAGTAGAAGCCTCTGGCATTCTGTTTGGAAAAGCCACTTCCGAAGCCCTGAAGAGACTGGACGAAGATACCCTGCTCTCTGTATTTGAAGGGGTTCCTCAATTCGAGGTATCCAAGACGGATATCGAAGCAGGTATCAAGGCAGTAGATTTGTTTACCGAAAAAGCAGCCATCTTCCCGTCAAAAGGTGAAATGCGTAAGCTGGTTCAAGGCGGTGGCGTTTCTCTGAACAAAGAGAAACTGGCAGCTTTCGACCAGGAGATTACCGCAGCCGACCTGCTGGATGAAAAATACCTGCTCGTACAGCGCGGAAAGAAAAACTATTACTTGGTTATCGCCAAATAAATTCTTTCGGAAAACGATAACGGAAGGCTGTCTCAATACCATTTGGGACAGCCTTTCTTGTGTCTTGAAGTACGTCCATCCCTCTTTATCCAATAAGCCGCCAATACTTTCAAGTCAGTACTGACAAGGGACTACCGGCATAATATAAAAGTCTCTCAGAAAAATAAGGATATAAAAATACCGGCTGACTCATTGCGAATCAACCGGCATTTTTGTAAGTTCGGAAAGACAGTCTTTCCGGAAACTTCAGGACTTATTTCTTCGCATCCAGCTCTTTGAGCAGCTCGTCTACTGCCGCCTTCAACTGCGTATCTTCTCCTTTCACAATGGTTTCGGGCGCATTCAGCACATAAATATCTGGCTCCAGCTCCTTGTTTTCCAGGTAACTGCCGTCCGGCAAACGGTAACCGATGACCGGAATACCGTAAATCAAATCCGGATCTTGCATCCGTACCCAGTTCACACTCGTCATCGTACCCGGAACCGGTGCGCCTACCAGTTTGCCGATTCCCTGGTGCTTGTATACCCACGGCGTGCCGTGTGCATTCGAATAGTTGGCCTCGCACTGCAACATGATGGAAGGCTTGTTCCAGCGACGGCTCGGCATGTCACAGGCTTCCCGTCCGCGGATGACCTGCGTCAGGTATTTGTGTCCGCTGAACAACACTTCGATGTCTTCATGCAGACGGCCTCCTCCGTTGAAACGCGTATCAATCACGATACCTTCCCGGTTGTTGTATTTACCCAGGATATCCGAATAGATGGTACGGAAACTGCCGTCGTCCATAGATTCGATATGTACGTATCCCAGGCGACCGTTCGACCATTTGTCCACATCTGCCGCACGCTGTTTCACCCAACGTTCGTACAACAGGCCACTCAAAGTTCCGCCGCTGATGGGTTTCACTACTTCATCCCAACGGGCTTTTGACTCGGGGTCGTAGAACGAAACCAAGACCTTCTTGCCAGCCTTTCCATTCAGCAACGCCGCGAAATCACCCTCGACCGGCTGTCCGTCAATCTTCTCAATCACCACGCCCGGTTTCACCTGTGTCGTCTTCCGGTCGAACGGACCTTTTTCCACCACTTCGTCCACCTTCATGCCTTTGCCCGTGTAACTCCAGTCATACAGCAATCCTAGACTGGCGGTAGCTTCCTTGGCTCCCGGACGGTAACGGCCTCCCGTGTGCGATACGTTCAGTTCGCCCAGCAGTTCACTCAGCATTTCCGCATAATCATATTTGTTGTTGATATGCGGCAAGAAACGGCGGTAATTAGCCGTCATAGACTTCCAGTCGACTCCGTGCATATTGACATCATAAAAGCGCTTCTGTTCCTCACGGCACATGTTATCGTACATATAAGCCCGTTCAGCCGCCAAATCCAACTTCATTTCTGCACGGTAAGAAATCGGTTTCAGTTTCTCTCCGCTCATGTCCATCTTCTGCATGGAACCTGACCCCAGCACGAACAGATTCTTTCCATCCTTGTCCATCTCCATGTCGGCCCATCCGGAACCCATCTTGTGCAACAGTTTCGTTTCCCGCTTGCGCAAATCCAGTTTCCACATGTCGAAGCCCCGTTCGAAAGCCGACAGATAATACAAGCTCTCTCCGTCCTTAGACAGAATGGCCGAAGCGATGCTCGATGAATTCGGTGTCAGACGCACGATACGGTCCTGAATGCCCTCCAGTTCCACCACGATGTCTTTCACCTTGGCAGCCTCATCTTTCTTGTCTTTATCTTCTTTTTTATCTTCCTTCTTTCCGTCTTTCTTTTCCGCAGCCTTCTCCTGTTCTTTTTCCAGTTCCTTCTGCAACTCGTAATCTTCCTTGCTCATGCGGTACTTGTCGTAGGCATCCTGGTTCACAAAAACCATCATCACGTCGTCCAGTGAACCCCAGGAAGCATGGTTACGCATTCCGTAGCGCTCGGTGGTGAACAGGATGGCATTGCCGTCCATGGTCCATTTCGGCGAACCGCTGGTGTAACCACTGTTGGTCAGGTTCACGAGTTTTCCTTTTCCGTCGGCACTGACCAAAGCGATATCGGTATACGGATCGTGCTTGTTGCCGATGAATTCCAGCGTAAACCATTTTCCATCGGGCGACCAGGCATAATGGAATCCCCCGCTCAGTTCATACCACGTACTTCCGTCGGTAATCTCACGCACCTTATTCGTTTCGAGGTTCAACACCTTCAGGCGGATACGGTCTTCAATGAAAGCCACCTCCTTGCCATCGGGCGAGAACTTGGGATACATCCGTTCCACGGTCTTGGAAGGCAACAGCACTTCTTCCTTAATCAAAGTGGCATTCGGGAAATTCAAATCCTCTTTCCGTTCAATTTCCGCCTTGTAAAGCTGCCAGTTTCCTTCCCGCTCACTGGCATATACCAGCGTACGGTTGTCTGCTCCGAAAGACAGTCCCTCTTCCGCTTCCGGTGTATGCGTAATTTGCTTGGTCGTACCATATTCCACAGAGGTCACGAACACCTCTCCGCGCACAATGAAAGCCACCTGCTTGCCGTCGGGCGAAACCACCGCTTCCGATGCCCCTCTCGTATAGGTCAACGTCACCGGAATATCCTCGTCGTCGCGTGTCAGTGAAATGGCAACTTTTGCCGGTTTTCCACCTTGAGCCTGTGTATAAATTTCTCCATTATACGTATAGCACAGCGTACCGTCGCTTCCCAAAGAAAGGAAACGCACCGGATGTGTGGAGAAAGAAGTCAGCGGCTTCACCTGGTCCGGGTGATCCAACGGAAACGAATACACATTAAACGAACCTTTGTTGCGTTCACTCAGGAAGAACACTTCCTTGCCATCGGCCGACAATACCGGGTTACGGTCTTCTCCCGCCCGTTTGGTCAGGTTGGTATGCTTGCCCGAGGTCATGTCGTACATCCAGATATCCCGTGTGATAGAAGAAGTGTGGTGCTTGCGCCATTCATCCTCAAACCCTTTCCGGTCCTGATACAAGAACTTATTGCCCGCCGCATTGAAGCAAACCATTTCGGCAGGCGTACCCAGAATCTGTTCCGTCTTTCCCCCTTCTGCCGGTACCTTATACAATTCCGTCATGGCAGAAGTCGGAAACAGCGCACTGCTGGCCGGGTCCTGAATGCTGGCCGAGAACACAATGTACTTTCCGTCTGGTGTGAAAGCGGAAGGAATTTCCGAAGCCGAGTTAGTGGTCAATCTGCGAGCCGAACCTCCGTTGGCCGACATCACAAACACATCCGTATTCCCAAAACGGTCGCTGGCAAAGGCAATCTGCTTGCCATCGGGCGACCACACCGGAGACGATTCGTAGGAATCCTGGGTAGTCAGCTGTACCGCCTCACCCCCTTTGGAAGCTACCTTGTAGATGTCTCCCTTGTAACAAAACAAAATTTCTTTTCCGTCTGGGGAGATACGCACGTCACGCATCCACAACGGGGTAACCGCCATGGCACAAGTCACTGTGCTTCCCAGCACCAATGCAGACAATATTTTCTTCATCATAATCAAATGGTTTTGAAAACAAAGGTAAGGATTCCCCGCAGAAACGGAAAAAAAGTCAGAATTTATTTGGAAAGTATTCCTAAAAACATTTATCTTTGCAACGTTTTCCGAGGAAAACAACATAAAGTTTGGACTATGGTGTAATGGCAGCACAACAGGTTTTGGTTCTGTTTGTCCAAGTTCGAATCTTGGTAGTCCAACGTCAAGAGGATGTGTCAAAATGATGCATCCTCTTTTTCGTTATATAATCATCGTTTTGCCATTTTTCATAGAGTGTGATTTATGTTTTTCCTATGTCCATGCCTTTTGGTGGTATAATGTGCTGTAGATGGCTTATGCCACCCTTATATTTTGATAATTTTTGTCTGTCATCTTCTGATTTTTCTTTATATTAAAAGCAATGGCAAAGAAGGCAAAGTCCATTGTGACCTTGTCTTTTCCAAAATGCCTGAACCTTTTGTATCCCATGTCGTATTTGATTTGTCCAAAGACGGCTTCAGGCTCTATGCATCTTTGCCCTCTATGTCTGATACCTTTCTCTGAGTCTTGTTCCATAAAAATGTGATTAAGTTAAAGAATGAATTTTGATATTGTGGATGTCTAGCATAGGTATGATATGACATTCAAAGACTGAATAAAAGTAAACTGATTGTTTGTGGAAAACTGTCGATAAAGAATGAAGGATATGATGTTGACAGTATATAGAATGTTCAATTCCAGTGAGTTTTACGATGCAAAGGTAGAGTTTTCTCCTGAAAACAAAATATTTTCCCCATTATATTGCCCGACAACCTTCCCTATAGGTCTATTTGTTTTCACAATCATCGTTTCCCACCGGATATGGTTATAACTTTTAACTCGTACTCTCTATTCGGAAAGATTTTCCTAATCTGCGATTTTGGGAAGTAAGCTTGTATCATGACTTCCGAACTGTCTGAACATAACTGGCTGTTAGAGAAGATTACTATGTCCAAACTTGAAGATCGCTTCCTTAAAATGCTTACCTTATTAGTGAAGAATGACATGATCATATTGAATGACTTCGTCTTACAATGTATGCCAATACTTGGCTAGCATTGCCACAAATTTTGAAAGAAAGTTACGAGCGAAAATCCAACATTATAGTATTGCAATTGCCCATCTATAAATGGACTTATATTGGTAATCTGACTCTAACAGATGTAGTTATGGATTGTCAAGTAGCTAATTCAAATAAAAATAAATTGAGTTAAAAGGTGGATTCCTGAGACAACAAAAGAAAAAATAATAATCATTTACAAAAACTTTACAGAATTGAATGTGCTACCGATTTAGCACTAGCTTCAAAATAACTTGTGATAGTGGAAACTACAAAAACTTTGCCCAAGATAAGAATAATCAAAACTTTGCATCGCTAATGTGCTTGAACTTATTGCGGAACTTGAACCTTGTCATCAAACATCTGTTCCCTTATTGTATCACAAAGCACTATAAATCTCCACGACTTTCAATAAAGAACATGGTGATAACCGTATAAATATTACAGCCTAATAATTTAAACTTTTATCACTATGTTCTTATTTTCTTTAATATCACTAATAATTCTTACTTTTATACATTTTCTATCTTAATATTTTTTTAATTATAAATGAACTGAAATTCCAATCTGAGGTATAACCATTAGCATATTAAGCTTAGAACGTTTATCAAATGTTTCAACACTATATTCATTATCTTTATGAATATCTTTAAAATGATAATATTCACCCGAGATTGAGATCTTAACTCCCCAATTAACATTAAACTTATATTCAAGACCTAAATTTAGATTAATGCCAAGTCCTGAGCATGGCGCAGAATAGTTTTGAGACGCATTAATAATACCATCACTAAGATAATGAGCATATCCTATTCCTAAGTCAATATTACTTACCATCCCTTTAAATAGAAAGTCTTCATCTATATTTGAAAATTGAGGAGCTACATATAATATTCGAGTTTTTTCATCTATAGATAACCCTTGGTTTTCTATATAAGGTAGATTATGCATATAATGTTTAAAAGTAAAACCATAACCTATACATTTGTTATAATGTATCAAGTCAACTCCATATTGAAAACCACAACTACTTTCGTCAAGATTACTATACCAAGAAGACTCGCCAGTGCCTACTCTATTAGGAAAAGCAGAACCAGCATTAACCCTAATTACCCAATCATTTTGAGGGATAATTTCTTCTTCAAAATCATTTGCATAAATCGGGATGAAGCATAGTAAAAATAATATGTAAATAAAACACCTTTTCATAATAGTAAATATTTAAATTATTTATACAGTGTAAGTAAAAATGAAAGAACTTACACTGTATGTTAAATAGGAAATATTATCTTTCTTTCCAAAGTAATCTGCTATTTCCACAGATTGAAATAGCTGCTTTTAATTCCTTGGCATTTGAAAAACCCATTCCCTTCAAAGATGAAATAGAACTGGTAACAATTGTAGAATTAGACTTTGAAAAAAGTTGGGGGTCACTCCTATACATATTATAAATCCCCAGATTATGATCTGAACCAATCTTATAAAAGTCTTGACTGGTAGGGAAAACGGCCCATTGACTATTCAATATCCAATCATTTGTGGTTAAACCATTATCATTAGAAAATTGAACAGCGGCAATAATAGAGCATGCTACAGCAGGAACTAAACTACCCTTAAATCCACCACCACGCGTAATTCCCCATAAATATCCATAAGCATCACACTTGATAACATCACGTAACCATCTAAAAAAGCCTCTCAAACTTCGTGTTTCAGCCACTTGGGAATAAGATGGAAATTGCATCACAGACTCATTCATAAACAAGATTAATTCAAAAACTTTCTCATCATTCCCTAAATCAATAACAGCTTCATTTTTAACACTCTGTTCTTCTAATAAACTATCAGAAGAACAAGAAACTAAAGTAAAACCAATAAAACCTGCAAATACTGCAACTTTTAAAAATAGCATAAATTTTTTCATAGGAAAATATTTCTAGTTAACACCATAAATATACATAATAAATTATAATAACAAGAAATAAATCTGAATAATTAATCTACTTTAATATGCTGGCTTATAAAATAATTATATTTAATATGAATAAGGACAAATAATATGTTAAAATCACATATCTGGAACATTATCAAGTTTTCATTCCACTTGTTCGAGTCCTTTCACTATATTTTTACAAGCATCTAATGACAGTTTTCATCCTTTACAGCAAAGCCATTTATAGTTTTTATCTTCCACCCCTTCAAAGAGATTTTCACCTCCCATCATTATTTGTGGTAATAATATAGTCAAAACTTCACACATAATGTAATCGCAAATTTTCCGTACATCAGATGACGATACACACCTTATGTAAAACTTATCTTTGTAAAACTTCCTTCATTCTTCTACAATTATCTTTTTTATGTGCAAATATAATTTTTTCTTCCTGTTTATATTCAATCCCCCCTTTTCTACAACATGTGTATCTACCCAATTCTATTTCAGCTTTCTTTTTGTCTGATACGAAGGACTTGTTCATTTTTTATTGCAAAGTTTGATTGTCTTAGCTCTACATAATCAAGGAACATTTCATTTGCTGTGTAAAATCTTCCTCTATGGCTCTAGAGAGTATTTGATTTTATTATCCAGAAAAAGGCTTTCTGCAAGAGAATATGCTAAAAACACAAGGCCTCCTTCTCTGAAACACTTGTCCCCTTTTTAGGTTTTCCTTCCCCGAAACATAAGTTTCCCTTATCGGAAACATACGTTTCCCAACTGCAAGACGTACGTTTTCCCAAACGAAACCCTAAAAATTTCACGGATGCAACAAAAAGATTGTCCAAGCGGTTTGTTTTCTTCACGCAAACGTCACCTCCTGGCAATCATTCTGTAACATGGAAAACCGACCTTTGGGCAGACTTTTAAAAAGGAGGTTAAAATGGAAACTAATGGAAGCAAATATGTAGTGGAATGTACTCCAGACGGAGAATATTATGCTTATCTGTCCAATCACGAGCAATGTTTTGCCTACGGCGAGACGGAAGAAGAAGCGCTGGAGAACCTGGAAGACGCTGCAGAAGAATTTTATGGCGAAATCAATTCTATTTTCTATATCGAAGACATAGCCTGATACTATTTGAACACATTGTAAAAATAAATTGCCGATATTTAGTCATTTCTCAAAGCCATTTCCGCGGGATGCCGAAATGGCTTTTTCCGTTCCCTTCCCCGCCTGTGGATGAAACAGGTTATTCACCTGACAGTCACACGCTTGTAATATGCTTTCTCTTCCTTTGTGAAGCGTTAAGAAAAACATATATCTATGGAAGATAGACCTTATTACCGAACCATCGTGGTTTCGGATATCCACCTGGGGACCACCCATTCAAAGGTGGATCAAATCAGCGATTTTCTGAGCAGAGTCGATTGCGGACGGCTGATTCTGAACGGTGACATCATCGACGGATGGCACTTGCAGAAGTCGGGTATCAGCAAATGGAAGCCGGCACATACGCATTTCTTCAAAATTATCATGAAAATGATGGAAAAGCATGGCACGGAAATCATTTACATCCGCGGAAACCATGATGACTTTCTGGACAACCTTGCCCCGCTGCAATTTGCCAATCTGACCATCACGAAAGATTATATACTGGAAAGCAACGGCAAGCATTATTTCGTGACGCACGGCGATGTGTTCGACAAGGTGACCACCCAGATGAAATGGCTGGCCAAACTCGGCGACATGGGCTATACGCTGCTGCTGTGGCTCAACAGCCAGTATAACCGCTACCGGGTGAAAAAAGGTAAACCTTACTTTTCACTCTCACAGGCCATCAAGCAGAAAGTGAAATCGGCCGTGTCTTATATTTCCGACTTTGAAAACGTGCTGGTGGATTTCGCCCGCAGCCGCCAGTGTGAAGGAGTGATTTGCGGCCACATCCATCATCCGGAAAACCGCATGATCAACCACATCCATTACCTGAATTCGGGCGACTGGGTGGAAACGATGTCGGCCTTGACGGAAGATGAAAACGGGGTGTGGAAAGTGGTGTACTACACCGAACTGGCACAGCAAGCCGACAGGGAAAAAGAAAATAATGTCATACCTTTCATACCGATTGCCTCATGAGAGTGTTGTTTATTGTACAAGGAGAAGGACGCGGCCATCTCACACAGGCCATATCCATGGAGAAGTTGCTCCGAAGCAACGGACACGAAGTGGTGGAAGTGCTCGTAGGAAAAAGTGAATCCAGAAGACTCCCCGGTTTTTTCAGCCGGAACATTCAGGCACCCATCAAACAGTTCATCAGCCCGAATTTCCTGCCCACACACGCCAACAAGCGGGTGAACCTGACCAGAAGCGTACTGTACAACCTCCTGAAACTTCCTGAATATGCAGAAAGTATCAGCTTCATTCATCGGCAAATCAAGGAAACAGAAGCCGACCTGGTCCTCAATTTCTACGAACTGCTCACCGGACTGACTTATTTCTTCTTCCGTCCGTCGGTACCTCAAATCTGTATCGGACACCAGTATCTGTTCCTGCACCCGCAGTTCAAATTACCCAAGAAAAACAGAGGAAGTCTATTCATGCTCAACTTCTTCACCCGGCTGACGGCACTGGGAGCTTCGCAGAAACTGGCCCTCTCCTTCCGGGCCATGCCACAAGACAAACATCAGCATATCAGTGTGGTGCCTCCCCTGTTGCGTCAGGACGTGCTGCAACAAGAAAGCCAGCCGGGCGATTACATCCACGGCTACATGCTGAATGCCGGATTCTCGGAAAACATTCTCCAATGGCATCAGAAGCATCCGGAGGTGCCCTTGCGTTTCTTCTGGGACCACTGGGAAGAAGAGCCGGTGAAGAAGGTCGATGACACCCTCTCCTTCTACCAGCTCGACGACACGGAATTCCTGCGTCAGATGGCGGGATGCAAGGCCTATGCCAGCACGGCCGGATTTGAATCCGTGTGCGAAGCCATGTACCTCGGAAAACCCATCCTGATGGTACCGGCTCATATCGAGCAGGAATGTAACGCCCTTGATGCCCTGCAGAACGGCGCCGGCATCATCGACCGGAATTTCAACCTGAGCAACCTGTTGCGCTTCGCACAGACCTATAAGCCCAACCGACTGTTCGGCGAATGGGCAAGATCGGCCGAATACATCATACTGAATGAAATAGAGCGTTTTGCACCGCAAAATACCCTGCAAGGCATGTACATGGTAGAGGAGTTTGTGTAAAAAATTCTAAAAAATCGTTTTGAAATCATCTTGTAACATAAAATCCTTTTCTTTGCAAAAAAAGTGATTTTATGGTAACAAGAAATAGAAAAAAAGAAAAGCCTTATTTGGAAAGAGACATCAGCTGGATGTACTTTAACCGCAGGATTCTGCAAGAAGCAACCCGTAGTCATGTGCCCTTGCTGGAACGGATGGCATTTCTTGGCATCTATTCCAACAACCTGGATGAGTTTTTCCGGGTAAGAGTGGCTTCTCAGAACCGTATTGCCGAGTGCATGGACAAATCGGCTGCCAAAGAGCGGGAGAAAGCCAAAAAATTGCTCAAACAGATTGGGAAACTGAATGCACGCTATGTAAAAGACTATGAAGAGGCGGTAAGCACGGTTACGCAGGAACTGAAAAAGGAAAATATCTACCTCGTATCCGATTCGGAAGTCACGCCCGAACAGCTGCAGTTTATCCAGTCTTTCTACAAAGAGAAACTGAACGGATTCATCGTGCCGGTATGGTTCTCGGCCATCAAGCTGCTGGACTGTGAAAACGACGAAAACATTTACCTGGCTGTGAAGGTGAGCAAAAGTGGCAGCAAACCCTCTCCTGACTATGCTTTTCTGGAACTTCCGGTCAATATCTGCGGCCGTTTCGTACAACTGCCCGACCATGAGAACAAGAGTTACCTGATGTATCTGGACGATGTCATCCGCTGCTGCCTTCCGTTGGTTTTCGAAGGACTGGGTTACGACAAGTTTGAAGCTTATGCCTTCAAGTTTACCCGCGATGCGGAAATGGAAATCGACAACGACCTGCGTACGGGTACCCTTCAGAAAATCTCCAAAGGGGTAAAGAGCCGCAAACGAGGCGAACCGCTCCGTGTGATTTACGATAATCACATGCCGAAGGACCTGTTGAAAAGGGTGTTGAAAAAACTCGACCTCGACAGCCTGGATACGGTGATTGAAAGCGGACGCTATCAGAACCACAAGGATTTGATGAAATTCCCCGATTGTGGACACAGCAACCTGAAATATCCGAAATGGCCGCCTATCCTGAAGAAGGAACTCGACGGTCCGGAAAGCCTGTTGAAAAAAATCCAGCAGAAAGACCGTTTCATCCACGTGCCTTACCATAGCTTCGACTCGTTTATCCGGGTATTACAGGAAGCTGCTGTGAGCAAACAGGTCACAAGCATCAAAATCACACTCTATCGTCTGGCCAAGGAATCGAAGGTGGTAAAAGCGCTTATCGGAGCAGCCCGCAACGGTAAGAAGGTGACCGTGGTCATCGAACTGCTGGCCCGCTTTGACGAGGCTTCCAACATCAACTGGTCGAAGAAGATGCAGGATGCAGGCATCAAGGTGATTTTCGGGGTAGAAGGCTTGAAAGTACATTCCAAGATTACGCACATCGGCATGAAGACCGGGCCGGATACCGCTTGCATCAGCACGGGTAACTTCCACGAAGGAAATGCCCGGATGTACACCGACTGTATGTTGATGACGGCTTACCCGAAACTGGTAAAGGATGTCAATCAGGTATTCGAGTTCATCGAACGTCCTTACACGCCAATCCGGTTCAAGGAGCTTCTCGTTTCACCGAATGAAATGAAGAACAAGTTCATCACCCTCATCAACAACGAAATCAAGAACAAGAAAGCGGGAAAACCTGCGTATATCAAGATAAAAATCAACCACATCACCGACCCGATTATGGTCAACAAACTGTATGAGGCTTCTGAAGCGGGTGTGGACATCGACCTGGTGGTACGTGGAAACTGTTCCTTGATTACCAACATTCCGAACCTGAGCACCAACATCCGGATTCACGGTATCATCGACCGCTACCTGGAACATTCGCGTATCTTCATCTTCGCCAACGGAGGAGAAGAGAAAGTATTCCTGGGTTCTGCCGACTGGATGCCGCGTAACCTCGACCACCGTATCGAGGTGATTACGCCAGTGTATGACCCGGCCATCAAGGGTGAAATGAAACGGATTGTGGAATATGGATTGAAAGATACGTTGCAGGGGCGTGTGGTAGACGGGCTGGGCGACAACCAATTCTGGAGCGAAGAAGGACAGGAAACTCCTTTCCGTTCACAGGAGGCACTCTACAACTATTATCTGGCCGAAAATTCCGAAGAATAACTTAAATACTATTATTATGGACAATCTCATAAAAAATTGCGAAACTAATTATGGAGCCATCGACATTGGTTCCAATGCGGTACGTCTGCTCATCAAATGTGTGGAAGAAGACGAGCAGGGAAAGGCTTTCTTCTCGAAAGTACTATTGCTGCGTGTGCCTCTCCGTCTGGGATTCGATGTGTTTGCCATGGGCAAGATTGCCGAGAAAAAGGAAAAGAACATGCTGCGTCTGATGAAGGTGTTCCGCCATCTGATGAAAATCTACGACGTGGAAGACTATCGCGCTTGCGCTACTTCTGCCATGCGGGATGCCAAGAACGGAAAGTCTATCATCAAACGGATTGAAAAGAAAACGGGTATTCGTATCGAAATCATCGACGGACAGGAAGAGGCCCGGATGATTTACAACAACCACATTGAATGTATGGAAGACCGGAATGGAAACTACATGTATGTGGATGTAGGGGGCGGCAGTACGGAAATCAACCTGCTTTCACAGGGCACACTGGTATGCAGCCGCTCGTACAACATCGGTACGGTCCGTATCCTGAACAATGCCGTGAAAGATACGGAATGGGAACGGTTGAAGACCGACATGCAGGAACTGGCTGCTTCCTATCCCGGCACGAACATCATCGGTTCGGGTGGAAACATCAACAAACTGTACCGCCTGGCAGAAAAGAAGGACAAGAAGAAACAAAGAATCACCGTAGAAGTGTTGCATAAGCTACATGATGAATTGAAAAGTTTGTCCGTAGAGGAACGCATGGAGAAATACCAGCTGAAACCCGACCGGGCAGATGTCATCGTACCGGCAGGAGATATTTTCCTGACCATTGCCGACATCATTCATGCCACTTATATCTATGTGCCTGTCATCGGTCTGGCCGACGGTATCATCGACGGTTTATATGCTAGTCACCTGGAAGAAGCACAACCACTCGCAAAGAAGGCAATTGAAAAGCAAACAGACACTCCAAAAGAAGTGAATAAATAACGTACATAACGACGGATTATGGAAACGGCCCTGCAGGTAATCCACCTGTAGGGCCGCTTTGTTATACACCGGTTTATCCACAACCTGTGAACAACCTGTTATTCCACAAAAACATTCTGTATCTCAAGAATATACATCTTATGAAATCCTCCATGTCCTTCTCCGTACCAACGGCTTATCAACAACTTATCCACAAAGTTATCAGCATCTATAAAATCGGCGTACAGCTTCTTGCACTCCAATATCAAGCGAGCCTGTTCATAAGCAATGTTCCCATTTTCCGTCACATACGGTTTCAAGCCGGAAGCAGCTACTTTATCAATGTCCCTACCCGATTGGCTTCCACATATCTTATGTATGTCCCGATGCGCTTCTCCCAGGAAAGACAAGGTCAAAGTATCGCCCTTTTCAATGAACTCATAAGTATAACGTTCAGGACGGATAAAAATAAACGCCACCGGTTTTCCCCACAGGATACCGGTACCTCCCCAGCTGGCCGTCATCATGTTAAACTTTTCAGGCGTTCCGGCAGTCACCAGCATCCACTCCTTGCCAATGGCATCAAACATATTGTCCTTCAATTCGGACACACTTATTTTCTTCATAATCTCTTAACATTAAATTTCCACAAAGCTAAGGAAATTCTGGCTCCCGTTTTCGTTTTTTAAACTGAATTTAAATAGCATCCTAAAAAATATCTTTTTTCATTTCGGGCTTTTAAAGTATCTTTGCAGGAAATATCATAAACTAAAAAAGAAAGGACTGAACCGTGGCAAAAGATACAGAGGTGGTATTAACCCCGATGATGAAACAATATTTTGACTTAAAGGCCAAACACCCGGATGCCATCATGCTTTTCCGGTGTGGAGACTTTTATGAAACTTATTCCGAAGATGCCGTGGCAGCAGCCGAGATTCTGGGAATCACTTTAACAAAACGTGCCAACGGACAAAGCAAGACTGTAGAAATGGCTGGATTTCCTCACCATGCCCTCGATACGTACTTGCCTAAGCTGATTCGTGCCGGACGAAGAGTAGCCATCTGCGACCAGCTGGAAGACCCGAAAACCACGAAAAAACTCGTCAAACGTGGAATTACGGAACTGGTGACTCCCGGTGTGGCCATCAACGACAATGTGTTGTCGTACAAAGAAAACAACTTCCTGGCTGCCGTGTATTTCGGCAAAACAGCCTGCGGTATTTCCTTTCTCGACATATCAACCGGTGAATTCCTCACTTCCGAAGGACCTACCGATTATATTGACAAACTTCTGAACAACTTCGCACCGAAAGAGGTGCTTTTCGAACGGGGTAAAAAGCCTATGTTCGAAGGAAACTTTGGCAACAAGTTCTTCACGTTCGAACTGGAGGACTGGGTGTTCAATGAGACTTCTGCCCGGGAAAAGTTACTGAAGCACTTCGAAACCAAGAACCTCAAAGGTTTTGGAGTGGAGAATCTGCACAATGGCATCATTGCTTCCGGAGCCATTCTTCAGTACCTCGACATGACCCAGCACTACCAGATTGGACACATCACGTCACTCTCCCGTATCGAGGAAGACCGCTACGTGCGACTGGATAAATTCACCGTACGGAGTCTGGAACTGATTGACAGCATGAACGAAGGGGGTACTTCCCTGCTAGACATCATCGACCATACCATCAGTCCGATGGGAGCCAGAATGCTGAAACGCTGGATTGTGTTCCCTCTAAAGGACATCAAACCCATCAACGAACGGTTGGATGTAGTGGAGTTCTTTTTTAAGGAACCGGATTTCAAGGATTTCATCGAAGAGAAACTGCATCAGATAGGTGATTTGGAACGACTCAGTTCGAAAGCGGCCGTAGGACGTATCTCACCTCGTGAGGTGGTACAGCTGAAGATAGCTCTTCAGGCCATCGAACCGATTAAGAATGCGTGCCTGAACGCTGACAATCCCAGTCTACGCCGTATTGGCGAACAACTGAATCTTTGTGCTTCCATCCGCGACAAAATTGCCAAAGAAATAACCAACGACCCTCCCCTGCTGGTCAACAAAGGCGGGGTGATTGCCGACGGCGTCAACGCGGAGCTGGATGAATTGCGCAAGATTGCGTATTCCGGCAAAGACTACCTGCTGCAAATCCAACAACGGGAAAGTGAACTGACAGGTATTCCTAGCTTGAAAATCGCTTACAACAACGTATTCGGTTACTATATCGAAGTACGCAATACACACAAGGACAAGGTACCGGCCGAATGGATACGCAAGCAGACACTGGTCAATGCAGAACGTTACATCACGCAGGAACTGAAAGAATATGAAGAAAAGATTTTAGGAGCGGAAGACAAGATTCTGATTCTGGAAACCCGATTATATAACGAACTGGTCACCGACCTGGCAGAATTTATCCCGGCCATCCAAATCAACGCCACACAGATAGCCCGGCTGGACTGTCTGCTGTCGTTTGCCAACGTGGCCCGTGCCAATAAGTACATTCGCCCGAATGTGGTGGATGACGATGTACTCGACATCCGTCAGGGACGCCATCCGGTGATTGAGAAACAGCTTCCTCCGGGAGAAAAATACATTGCCAACGATGTATATCTCGACACGGAAGAGCAGCAGATTATCATCATTACGGGACCGAACATGGCCGGTAAGTCTGCCCTGCTCCGTCAGACAGCCCTGATTACCCTCATGGCACAAATCGGTTGTTTCGTACCTGCCGAGAGCGCCCACATCGGACTGGTGGATAAGATTTTCACCCGTGTGGGAGCCAGCGACAACATTTCCGTGGGCGAATCTACTTTCATGGTTGAAATGAACGAGGCGGCCAATATTCTGAACAACATCTCACCAAGAAGTCTGGTACTTTTCGACGAACTGGGTAGAGGAACTTCCACTTACGACGGTATTTCCATTGCCTGGGCTATTGTGGAACACATCCATGAGCATAAGAAAGCCCGGGCTCGTACGCTATTTGCCACCCACTACCACGAACTGAACGACATGGAAGGACAGTTCAAGCGCATCAAAAACTACAACGTGTCGGTCAAGGAAGTAGACAACAAGGTCATTTTCCTCCGCAAACTGGAACGTGGCGGAAGTGCACACTCCTTCGGTATTCATGTGGCCAAAATGGCAGGTATGCCGAAATCCATTGTGAAACGTGCCGATGAAATCCTGCATCAGCTGGAAGCAGAAAACCGCCAGGAAGGAATTTCCGCAAAGCCACAACCGGCCAAACAGGCTTCTTCCGACGGAATACAGTTGAGTTTCTTCCAGTTGGATGATCCCGTACTGTGTCAGATTCGTGATGAAATCCTGAACCTGGACGTGAATAACCTCACCCCACTGGAGGCACTGAACAAACTGAATGACATCAAAAAAATAGTAAAAGGAAGATAAACCGTAACGCTTATGTCAACCATTATTTATCCGGCCCCTATCTTCGGCCCTATCCACAGCCGCCGCCTGGGCGTATCGCTTGGTATTAACCTGCTTCCCGCCGACGGTAAATTCTGTACGTTCGACTGCATTTATTGTGAATGCGGATACAACAAGGACTTTCGTCCGAGACAGAAAGTACAAACTCGTGAAGCCGTGCGTGAAGCACTCGAAAAACGCCTGGCTGAAATGAAGGAAAACGGTCCCTCTCCGGATGTGCTGACTTTTGCCGGCAATGGAGAACCGACTGCCAACCCGTATTTCCCGGAAATCATTGACGACACCCTGGCTTTGCGCGACAAGTATTTCCCGAATGCCAAAGTCAGTGTATTGAGCAACTCTACCTTTATCCACCACCCAAAGGTCTTTGCAGCCCTGAACAAAGTGGACAACAACATTCTGAAACTGGATACAGTAGACCCAGACTATATACAGACCGTAGACCGCCCGACCGGAAATTATCAGGTAGAAGATATCATTGAAGGTCTGAAAGCTTTCCACGGCAACCTGATTATCCAGACAATTTTCCTGAAAGGTACTACCGACGAGGGTAAAGATGTGGACAATACCACCGACAAGTATGTACTGCCTTGGCTGGAAGCCATCAAACAGATTCGTCCCCGTCAGGTGATGGTCTATACCATTGACCGGGAAACCCCCGACCGGAAACTCCAGAAAGCCACTCACGAGGAACTGGACCGCATTGTCCGGCTGGTAAAAGAAGCCGGAATCGAAGCCAGTGCTTCTTATTGAAAAAGTACATCTCACCCCAAAAATAACAGCGTGTACGCCTGCTTAAAAAGCATTTGTACACGCTGTCTGTTTATTCATCTATACGTCCTTTTTTTTCACTTCATAAAAGCCGGCACTGGCAGGTGCATACCCGCCATTGTCAACCCGTTCTCCCGGGCATATTGCAAGTAATACTTACGGCTCTTTACGGCTCCTTTCTTGTCCATGTCATACTGTGCACAGATTTCCGGATGCGCCAGCTGCAAGGCTGCTCCATGGAACAAATCTCCTATTACCAACAGTTTTCCCACTTGGAACACCGTGTGTCCGGGCGTATGTCCCACCGCATTCATGGCCATTACATTTTCCGGGAGCGTATCCCCGAAAACAAAGAGATGCAAACGGTCCTTGTAAGCCTTCATGGTTTTCTCTACCTGTGCTTTCTGGTCGGCCGGCATCTTCATCCACGCATCGTATTCCAGCTGGGAAGCATACACTTCCGCACGCGGAAAAACCACACTGTCGTTTTTCATCATGCCACCGATGTGATCTCCATGAAAATGGGTTATGAACAAGTAGTTGATATCTTCCGGATGGATGTGCAAAGCTTTCAAACCCTCGAGCAACCGGCTATCGGGTGCCCCCATTCCGGTATCGAAAAGCATGCGCACGCTATCCTTTTCAACCAAAAAGGTGCTGATAGAAGCAGGTACCCCATTCTGTAAAGAAAGACTGTCTATCTGAGCGTCACTGGCATCGGGAAACAAGGTACGCGGCATCAGACGTGGCTGAACGTTGTCACGAATCCATGTCACCTTCATTCCGTCCAGTGTCAGTGTAGCCAACATACTGTCTTTCTGCATCTGAACCTCGCCGTATGCCACTTTTGTACTGTCTGTATTCATCTCACTTTCTACTTTTTGTTTAGATTGTCCACCACAACTCACAAAGAACAATGCCGCAACCATACCTGCGACATAACTCCACCTACTGTTTTTCATTGTCATTTCATTTTAGTTATTTAATACACTACTCCAAGCTTTTCCACAAAAATATATATTTATAGAAAATAATGAAAGACCTGATCACCGGAAAACAATATAAGTGGAAAAACAACAGCGTACACGCTTACCTACAAAAGGCAGTCTGTATACGCTGTTTCCTATATATAAACTGATGTTAGGGGTTTTCTCTGATAATTGATTTATAATCAGTATATTTAGCCTTATAAATATCCGATTTTCCTCTAGGAACCAGAATTTCCGTTATATCTTCTAAAAAAGGAAGCGAACTATTTTCCAAATCAGGAGCTTCATTACTTTCAAATCTAATTTTTTTTATCTTATGATTTGTCCGTAATCCATACTCTCCAATCTTCTTGACAGATTTGGGAAGTACAATCTCCTGCAAATTAGTACACTCAATGAATATTCCTTTCTGCAATTCCGTTATACTTTGCGGAAGTACAATGCGTTTTAAAGCTTGACAACCGTCGAAAGCAGCATCTTCCACAATTCCTCCAGCCGAAATCATCCGTCCGATAGATTTCACCTCTTCCAACTGAGCACAAGCATAAAAAGCCATATCACCGATTTTCTGTATGCCATTAGGAAGGGAAATCGATTTCAACGTGGCAATGTCTCTAAAAGCCTCACCTTCTATTTCCTGCAATCCTTCAGGAAATTCCACGTTAACCAGTTGAGTTCCCAAAAAAGCCTGGGATGCTATTTTTTTCAAGGAAGAAGAAAAAGTTACCTTCTTCAATCCAGTATCACGGAACGCGCTGGAACTTATCTCTTCTAGATTCGCTTTAGACAGATTGATCTCGCCCAAAGCTGTACAATCTTCAAAAGCATGTTCCCCAATTTTTTTCAAGGAAGCAGGAAAGGTCACAGAAGCCAAATTTTGACTTTTAGCAAAGGCTTGCACTCCTATGAACTCTAACCCTTCATTCAATACCAAAGATTCAATTTTTGACTTCCAAAAAGCTCCTGGAGCAATACTTTTCACATTGGCTGGCAGTACAACACGAGTTAAAGAAGGATCTTTCAACCCAACCAATACGCCATTCTCTATAACCAACTTACTTTCCTCAGTGGAATGCTCCGGACTTTCTGCTATTTTACGATCGATTTCGATTCTAAAAGTATGTTTCTTCCCGGCAGTAATAGTACCTCCTCTACTCCACCATTTATAATTACCAGCATTAACTGCATCAAGAACCACAAACATGAATTCTCTGGAACTTTTTCCAGAAAACCATTTTTTGTTTTCCAATATGAAATTTACTTTTCCATTTTTATCTGTTGTAAGTTCCCATAATGCTTTCGTCGTATGATTTTCTTTAAAAATCTCATAAGTAGCTTCGTCATACATCTTGACGACCTGATTTTCCAAAAGTTCCCCCTTTGAATTACATACGGTAATTTCTACAATAGAAGAATCGCTATTCACAGAGGGATTCTCTTTCTTACATCCTCCAAAAAGCAGGCACACACTTAATAGAATAAAGGATAAAAATTTAAACATGTTCATTGGGTTATATAAATTCATAACTAAATAATTCCATCAAACGATAAAGGCATACTCTCTCCTCTAAAAACAGACAATGATTTTTTTCATCTACAGCAGGTTAAAAACTTTACCTTTAACAAGGGATTGCAAAATTACGACAAATAATGAATATATATAGAAAAAATATACAATTCATATTGTTTTTTAGGATTTGTTTTGATCTTGTCTCAAAATAATCTTTCCTTCTAGGCTATTTTTCAGAAACAAAGTTACTGATTTGAATGCTGAATTAAAATTTTATTCTTGGGTAATTGTACAAAACTTCCACATCAAAATGGGAATAAATTACCCATTTTAATATAATGCCACCCCGATAAGAAAATCATAAATAGCTGGTAATCTGTAATTTGAAAAAATCCTTTCACTTTGGCATCCCATTTGGACTACAGTCAGTGTAAAACTTATTTACTAACCATTTAAATTAAAAGCAATATGAAAAAGTTATTTGTAGCAGTAGCATTGGTAATGGGATTAGGAACTTCAGTAGTATTTGCTGAAAACTTTCACACAAACGTAGACAGCGTAGCCCTTATCAACGAATTCAAACCAATTGACGTAAAAGATCTTCCGCAGGCCGTACAGGATGCCATTACAAAAGACTATGCAGAATGGACTCTCAAAGAAGCATACATGGAAGAAACAGACGGAGTGAAAACCTACAAGGTAGTATTAGTCGACCAGGAAGAAAACACCGCTACTCTGGTATACAATGAAAAAGGCGAAGTACTCGAATAAGCAACATGAATAAGCATTAACTGTATTTTGAGTTCTGAAGGATACCTGTTGTGATGAATCACCAGGTATCCTTTTTTATATCCTTACTTCCACAACATCACCATGCTGCCGCAAGTAATCAATATGGCTCCAACAATAACTCGAAGACTGACAGGCTCTCTCAAAAACAGAAAAGACAAACAAATTGTAATCACTACGCTAAGTTTGTCAATAGGAGCTACACGCGACACATCTCCTGCCTGCAAAGCCTTAAAATAAAACAACCATGACAATCCGGTAGCTGCACCAGATAAAATCAGAAACAACCAGGTATGCGCATCTACTTCTTTTACATTTGCGGCTTGCCGCTCCGAAAAGACAATTCCCCACGTAATAAGTAGAATGATGCTGGTACGGATAGCTGTGGCCAAATCAGAGTTAATGTTCTTTACTCCTATTTTCGCAAAAATAGCTGTCAATGCAGCAAAAAAGGCCGACAATAAAGCATAATATTTCCACATAACTCTTTTTTTAATTCCGAAAACTCAAAAACAAAAGAGCTCTGATTCTTTTCTGAATCAGAGCTCCCTATTCTGCGGTGCGTACGGGACTCGAACCCGTGACCCCATGCGTGACAGGCATGTATTCTAACCAACTGAACTAACGCACCATTAAGTTTTTCTTTCGTTGCTTTCTCTCTCGATTGCGGTTGCAAAGGTAGTGCATTTTTTGAAACCCACAAACATTTCGAGCATTTTTTTTCATCTTTTTTCGGCGAAAAATCACAAACAGCTGATTATCAATCATATTTTAAGATGCTTTTTTTATAATAAAAATTGAAGTAATCAGTTACATCCACTCGTCTTTATCCATACACTCCCGAAAAATTTAAAAATGCTCTTACATAGAGGAAACAAATCCCTTGTGATTTTTATGTTTTTCTGATGGAAAACTTAGATTTTCCTGGGCGGAAACCTACAGTTCTCTTACCGGAAACATAAGGTTCAGGGCAGGAAAACATAAAAAGTAACGATAAATTTTCAACTTATTGACCTTGTGATAGAGCATTTATTCTTCACTCTATACAAAGAAAGAAACGTACGGACATAAAAAAAGGAGTTCCGCTGAACTCCAACCTTTGTTAACCTTAAATCTAATACTATGAAAAACACAGTGCAAAGGTAAGGACTTTCCGGATATCTACAAATTATTCTTTTTAAAATCTATGCTATATAACATGTTTTAAGAAGACCCGTCTCGCTATTAAAAGCCCTTAACAAAAAAGTTGAGACTGTGTATCACAGTCCCAACTTTGCAGATATTTCAAGCATTTTCTGGATAGGCTTTATGGCTTCTTTTGCCACTGCTTCATCCACCTTCACCTCCGGCCATTCATATTTCAGCGTATTATACAGTTTTTCCAGTGTGTTCAAACGCATGAAGTTGCATTCGTTGCAAGCGCAGGTACTGTCTTCCGGCGGAGCTGGAATAAAGTGTTTGTCCGGACATTTCTTGCGCATTTCATACAAAATACCGCTTTCTGTAGCCACAATGAAGTTCTTCTTGTCACTGGCCATGGCATATTTCAGCAATCCTGCCGTCGAGCCGATTTTGTCGGCCAGTTTCGCTACGGCTCCCTTGCATTCCGGATGAACCAGAATTTCTGCGTCCGGATACTGTTTCTTCACCTCCAGAATCTTCTCTACAGAGAATTTCTCGTGCACATGGCAGGCACCGTCCCAAAGCAACATCTGACGCCCGGTAATGGAATTGATGTAATTTCCCAAGTTCTTGTCGGGACCGAAAATCAGCTTTTCATCTTCCGGGAAGCTTTCCACAATCTGGCGGGCGTTGGTAGAAGTTACCACCACATCCGTCACCGCTTTGACTGCCGCACTGGTATTGACGTACGAAATGACTTTGTATCCCGGATGTGCCTTCACAAATTCGGCAAACTTGTCGGCCGGACAACTGTCGGCCAGTGAGCAACCGGCATTCAAATCGGGAATCAGCACTTTCTTGTCCGGACAAAGGATTTTTGCAGTTTCACCCATGAAGTGAACTCCACACATCACAATGATTTTCGCATCTGTTTTGGCAGCCCATTGCGCCAGTGCCAGACTGTCGCCGATAAAGTCGGCTATTTCCTGTATTTCGTCCGCTTGGTAGAAGTGTCCTAAAATGACCGCTTCTTTTTCACGACATAACTTTTTAATCTCAGCCTTCAGGTCAAGATTCTTTTCCACGGGTTCATCCACATAACCCTTTTTCAACCATTCTTCTTTATTCATTATTAGATTTATATTTTTTCTTCTTTTAAAAAGAAAATATGATACTGATAATATCCCGTTAATAATGTTAGTAAAAATAACACCCTTTTTTTTGTTTTTTCGTTATCATCTTGAAGAGGAAGGATATCAATAATTCATAAACATGCTTACTTATTGATATCTTAGCTTTTACTAATCCTATTAACAAATTGTTGATACGTTGCAAAGTTAAAAACTTTTCGGTTATTCATTTCTGAAAATTCAATAAGAATGTGTTTAAACTGTCAGTGATAATTATTTCTAAGTTTTTTGGATTGTTGGTTTTAAGTCTGCTATAATTGATTTGTGGAATCTTGCAAGAAATAATTTTCATTTTCTATGCCCTCGTTTTTTACACGTTTTCCACTGTTTTCAACAGGGTTATGAATATAGTTTTTATCTTTGCAGCCGAACGTATTTCAAATGTAGGAATTATGTCTGAATTAAGAAAATTGAAGGTGACAGAGATGAACCGTCTGACGGTGGAGGAGTTTAAAGAAGCAGATAAGCTGCCGTTGGTGGTTGTATTGGATGAAGTGCGTAGTTTGCACAATATTGGAGCGGTATTCCGTACATCGGATGCTTTTTTGGTGAATTGCATTTATCTCTGTGGCATTACGGCAACTCCTCCTCATCCGGAAATGCATAAAACGGCGCTGGGAGCAGAATATACGGTAGACTGGAAATATTTTAAGAAAACACAAGATGCTGTAAATGAGCTTCATGAGAAGGGATATACCGTATTGGCCATTGAACAGTGTGCAGGCAGTACGTTACTTGATGAACTGGTATTGGAAAAAGGAAAGAAATATGCCATTGTGTTGGGAAATGAAGTAAAAGGGGTGCAGCAAGAGGTTGTAGACATGTCCGATGGTTGCATAGAAATACCTCAGTATGGCACCAAACATTCATTGAACGTATCTGTGACAGCAGGAATTATGATATGGGAATTTGCTCATAAGTTGTTCAAATTACGTTGAACAACTCTTGTGAATATCTTATTCATATCTTGTTAATTTATTGATTTACATAGTTATAGCTGGCCGTTTTCAACCAGTGTAACGACTCTTTCTACCATCTTGTCGTCATCTTCAGGATGGTATTCTTTTTTCAGGCTAGCTCCAAACAATGTGGCAAAGGCTTGATAAAATCCAGCTTTTAAAGGTCCCATGAAAGCTTTGACCAGTTGATAGGACGATTGGTTGCATTCACGGTTGACCAACTTGATCAGCAGTTTACCTTGTGAAAATGTCAGTTTCTTCATGCGGGCGGTGTACTGCTGTTTCAACCCTTTTTCCACCAGTTTCATATGTTGCTCTCTGGCTTTCTGATTGGGCAGCGTTTCCATGTATTCATACGTTTCAATTACCGCTCTTTTGATTTCCTTGGCAAGAGGAAGGGTTTTTTTCACATCTCTGACCAGTTTATAGTAATATCTTTCCTGTCTTTTGTTTTTAAAGTGCAATTTGGGGTAGACGTATATGTTTCTCAACGTTATACAAGGTATAGTGTCTCCTTTATAAATGCATACAGGAACCTTGTGACCTTGAATGGAAGTCGGTGATAATTGTTGAGCATAAGTATGTAAGGAAGTACTCAGCCACAAAATAATGAATATGTAGAAACATTTTTTCATACGCGCAAAAATAGAAATAATATTCAGATTATGTGGCATAATTAACGTATTTATAAGATGTGTATAAACAAGTGAATAATATGTGGAAAAAGTATGTTTCCTTTTGTGTATCAGTTCTTTTCTATTGTGGAAATCTCTTCGCTCAGTCCGCTTGGATGGAATGGGAAGAACAGGTAGGAGAAGAAGAGAATGTGGTGTCGTGGAGAGAGCAATACGAAGAGTTGAGCGAATTGGCGGAACATCCGCTGAACATCAATACTGTGACAAAAGAAGAACTGGAACAATTGCCTTTCTTGTCCGACCGGCTAATTGAACACATCCTTTATTATGTCTATAAGTATGGACCTTTAACCAGCATGAATGAATTGTGGGGAGTAGAGGGTATGGACAGACAAACTCAGGCTTTTTTGAGAGAATTCATGTATGTGGGGCCAGTAAAAAAAGAAGCTTTTTCCTGGCGTAATGTGTGGAAATACAACAAACAGGAAATATGGATGCGCACAGACGTACCGTTTAATGAGAAGGCGGGGTATGCAGATATACCTGTAGGGGAAGAAGAGAAGTTTGCTTCCAAACGATATTATGGAGATCCGTTTTATTTGAATATCAGATACAGATTTCAGTTTCGAGATAAAATATATGCAAGTTTCGTAGCTGAAAAAGATGCTGGAGAGGCTTTCTTCCGACTCTATAATCGAAAAGGATTTGATTTCTACAGTGCTTCTGTACAACTGAAAGATTTTGGCCGCTTGCATACGTTGGTAGTGGGAAATTATAAAGCCAGTTTCGGTTACGGGTTGGTGATGAACATGGGATTCGGAATAGGAAAGTATACTTCTTTTGCTGCGTTGAACCGTGCCGGAAAAGGATTGAGTAAGTATACCTCCATGAACGAAGCAAATTATTTGCAGGGAGCGGGAGTCTCCATGAAATGGCGTAAACGTTGGATATGGACGGGTTTTTTCTCTTTCCGCAATCAGGATGCTACAGTGGATAATGGGTGTATAACTACGTTGAAAACGGATGGCTACCATCGTTTGAAGAAGGATTTGGAGAAAAAAAATACTGTTTTTAATACATTGGTAGGTAGTAATTTAAGTTATGATGGCAAATACTTTGAAGGGGGATTCACAGTTGTTTATAATGTTTTCAACAAGATGTTGAATCCGGTTGAAAGATTATATAATCGTTATTATCCTCGTGGAAAATATTTTTATAATGTGGGGGTGAATTATAAATGGTATAGGGGGAAGTTTATTTTTTCCGGAGAAACGGCTGTCGACAAGCAAGGGAAGGTGGCTACATTGAATCAGTTGACTTATTCACCGGCTGTGAATACATCATTGATAGTTATCAACAGATATTATGATAAAAAATATCAGAGTTTATACGCGTATGGATTTGGAGAGAATTCAAAAATGCAAAATGAAGCTGGTATTTTTATTGGGTTGGAAACTAGCTTTTTGCGAAATATTAAATTGTTATGTTATGGAGATTTCTTTTACTTTCCATGGTATCGTTATTTAGTAGACAAGCAAAATACAACAGGAGGGGAAGGAGTGTTTCAGATTTCTTATTCACCGTCTAATTCACTAGAGATGTTAATAAAATATGGTTATAAGAATAAGGCTAAAAACTACAAGGAATCGGATGATATGAAATATGTATTGCCTAATGTCAGGCAACGTTTGCATTATCAAGTGACTTATTCACCGGTGAAGTGTATGCGGTGGAAAACAATGGTGGAATATGTGCGTTCGGAAGTTTTGCAAAGAAAAACATCCAATGGGCTGGCTTGTGGAAGTAGTTTGAGGGTGGAAATTCCTCGTCTTTCGATACGGACCTTTTTGAGTGGTGTATGGTTTCATACAGAAGATTATGCTTCTCGGATATATGCGTATGAACAGGGATTGTTGTATGCGTTTTCCATGATGTCCTTGTATGGAAAAGGAGAGAGAGTGGCATGGGGAGTAGATTACGATTGGAAAAAACATTTGTTTTTTCAGATGAAATGGGGCTGGACACACTATAGGGATCGGAATCTTATCGGATCGGGAGCAGAAGAGATTCAAGGAAATAATAAATGTGATTTACAGTTTCAGGTGCGGTTTAAGTGGTGATTTTCTGAAGTAAGGACATAAAAAAAGGAGTACCGCTGTACTCCAACCTTTGTTAACCTTAAATCTAATACTATGAAAAACACAGTACAAAGGTACGGATTTCTGGAAATAATGCAACTTCTTGAGTGAAAATAATGGGTTTTATAACATGATTTAAAGAAAACTCCCATCCTGTTAAATCCTATTTTGATTTTAACAGAATGGGAGTTTTTATTTTAACGTTTTATTTTGCGTTGATTTCAGCTATTTCCTTGGTGGCTACGTCCAGTGCTTCATTGATGTTGCTGCAGATGTTTTCTTTTCCAAGCAGTTCATAGAAGCCGGATTTTTCCAGCACCTGGTGTACTTTCTCGTTGACACCCGACAGGATGATGTGAATGTTTTCTTTCTGTGACATCTCACATAGGGTCGTGAGGTTATGGATACCTGTGGAATCAATGAAAGGAACTTTTCGCATACGGATGATACGGATTTTCGGACGGTCGCCCAACCGGGACATGATTTCTTCGAACTTGGTGGCGATACCGAAGAAATACGGGCCGTTGATTTCATATACTTCCACGCCTTGCGGGATAACCAAATGTTCTTCGTGTACTTCCAGGTCGGATTCGTTGTTGGGGTCTATTTCGTCTGTAATGACAGAAATCTTGGTTGTTTCCATGACACGTTTCATGAACAGTACACAGGCAATGACCAGACCGACTTCAATGGCTACTGTCAAATCGAAAATAACCGTCAGGAAGAAGGTAATGAGCAGTACTACTACATCCGACTTTGGATTTTTCAACAGTCCTTTGAACACCCTCCATCCACTCATGTTATAAGAGACAATGACCAGTACGCCGGCTAGGCAGGCCATCGGAATGTATTGTGCCAGGGGCATCAGGAAAAGGAGGATGAGCAGCAACACTACGGCATGCACGATACCGGCAACGGGCGACTTACCTCCGTTGTTGATATTGGTCATCGTACGGGCAATGGCGCCGGTGGCAGGAATACCTCCGAAGATAGGGGATACAAAGTTGGCGATACCTTGGGCGATGAGTTCCGTATTGGAATCATGACGGTCGCCGATGACACCGTCGGCCACTGCAGCCGAAAGCAGCGATTCGATAGCTCCCAGTACGGCAATGGTGATGGCTACAGGAAACAGGTTCTTGATGGCTTCCCAATCGAGTGCCGGAACGGCTGCTTCCGGAAGTTGTGACTTGATGCTGAAACGGTCGCCGATGGTGTCGATGCAGGTGATTCCTCCATACATTTTCAGATAGTAGACGCCTACAGTTACCAGGATGATAGCTACTAGTGATCCCGGAATCTTTTTGGAGAATTTAGGCGTAATGGCAATGATGAACACGCTGATTACACTCACAATGACATTCCACCAATTTACCGTATCGAAGTGGTGGAAATAAAGAATCCATTTTCCAATGAAATCTCCCGGTACTTTCTCACCTTGGAAATCGAGTCCGAAAATATCGGCAATCTGGGTGGTGAAAATCGTGACGGCAATACCGCTGGTAAAGCCGATAATGATGGGGTAGGGGATAAACTTGATAATGGTTCCCAGCTTGAATACTCCTAATAATATAAGGAGAATGCCGGCCATCATGGTGGCTACCATCAGTCCTTCGATTCCGTATTGTTGGATAATGCCATAAATGATGACAATAAAAGCACCGGTAGGTCCGCCAATCTGTACCTTGCTTCCTCCCAAAAACGAGATGATAAAACCGGCTACAATGGCTGTGATGATTCCTTTTTCCGGACTCACTCCGGAAGCAATACCAAAAGCAATGGCTAATGGCAGGGCAACAATTCCCACGATAACACCTGCCATCAGGTCGGTCATCAGGTCGGCCTTGGTATAGGTTTTCATCATGGTGAAAAGTTTGGGTCTGAATTCTAATCCTTTCATCTATCTTAAAAATGTTACTAATTTAAAAAGAAGCACAAAAGTATATATTTTCTTATATTTGAGCGACTTTTGCTTTAATTATCTTTGAAAAAGATAATTCAGATGGTAAAAGATGTCTGGTTTGGCTCAAAAAATGTCATGTAGATGAAACTTTGTTTCGCAGGCATTATTTATGGCCAACTTTGGAAACCATTTTTATGGTGTTTTGTTTTTAATGTAAATACCTTGTTATATATAGGATAAATCGTTAATAAAATAGAAAAATAAATTTGTAATGATTACAAACTTGAATAAAGATTCTATATTTGTGGTGTAAATCTAAAAACGTAATTTATTCATCAACTTAATAACTAATAGATATGGGAAAAAGCATTAAAGGAACAAGAACCGAGAAAAATTTGGCAATCTCTTTTGCAGGTGAATCACAAGCTAGAATGCGCTATACTTATTTTGCAAGTGCAGCTAAGAAAGAAGGTTTCGAACAGATTTCAGCTATCTTCTTGGAAACTGCTGAACAGGAAAAGGAACACGCCAAGAGAATGTTCAAGTGGTTGGAAGGTGGAATGGTGGAAATTACAGCCAGCTATCCTGCCGGAGTAATTGGTTCTACATTGGAAAATTTGAAGGCTGCAGCTGCAGGTGAGAATGAAGAATGGAGTCTGGATTATCCGAAATTTGCCGATATCGCCGACGAAGAAGGTTTTCCGGCCATCGCAAAAATGTATCGTGAAATTGCTGTAGCCGAAAAGGGACACGAAGAAAGATACCTAGCTTTCGTGAAGAATATTGAAGACGAAAAGGTTTTCAAGAAGGATGTAGAAGTAGTATGGCAGTGCCGCAACTGTGGCTATATTTATGTAGGAAAAGAAGCTCCAGAGGTATGTCCGGCTTGCTTGCATCCACAGGCTTACTTTGAAGTGAAGAAAAATAATTACTAATCCATTTTGATTGCATAAATGACGGAAGAGGGCTGTGGCTGTTTCAGTTACAGTCCTTTTTTTATTGGGTACGGCAAAATAAAATACCTATTTCAAGGTATTGCGTCGTGCGTAGGAACTTCTCATTTTTGTATATCAAATTTTAAATGCAATAAATATGAAAATAAAGTCGATTATAGGTCGTGAAATACTCGATTCACGAGGAAATCCTACTGTAGAAGTAGAAGTGAAACTGGAGTCTGGTGTGATAGGACGTGCTTCTGTACCGTCGGGAGCTTCTACGGGTGAACATGAAGCATTGGAGTTGCGCGACAAAGATGCGCATCGTTACGGAGGGAAAGGAGTCTTAAAGGCTGTCGAGAATGTAAACAAGGTGATTGCGCCGGCATTAGTCGGTTGGTCTGTGCTGGAGCAGCGGGGTATTGATAAGAAAATGCTGGAACTGGATGGTACGCCAACCAAATCTAAATTGGGAGCCAATGCCATTTTGGGTGTATCGCTGGCAGTGGCTAAAGCTGCCGCTGCTTATTTGCAGATACCTTTGTACCGGTATATCGGAGGAGTCAATACATTTGTGATGCCGGTTCCGATGATGAATATCATCAACGGTGGTTCACACAGCGATGCGCCTATTGCTTTCCAGGAATTTATGATTCGTCCGGTAGGGGCACCTTCTTTCCGGGAAGGGCTACGAATGGGAGCGGAAGTATTTCATGCCTTGAAAAAAGTGTTGCACGATCGCGGACTGAGTACGGCCGTGGGAGATGAAGGTGGATTTGCTCCGGCATTGAAAGGTACGGAAGATGCATTGGAGTCTATTTTGGCGGCCATCCGGCAAGCTGGATATGTGCCTGGAAAAGATGTGATGATTGGAATGGACTGTGCTTCTTCCGAGTTTTATAAGGATGGAGTGTATGATTACACTGTTTTTGAAGGTGAAAACGGAAAAAAACGTACTTCGGACGAACAGATTGCTTATCTGGAAGAATTAATCAATAAATATCCGATTGATTCCATTGAAGATGGAATGAGTGAGAATGATTGGGAAGGATGGAAAAAACTGACGGAGCGGATTGGAAGCCGTTGCCAGTTGGTAGGAGACGATTTGTTTGTGACAAATGTGGAATTCCTTTCGAAGGGAATTGCCATGGGATGTGCCAATTCTATTTTGATTAAGGTAAATCAGATTGGGTCGCTGAGTGAAACACTGGATGCCATCGAGATGGCTCACCGGCATGGATACACCACAGTGACTTCTCACCGTTCAGGAGAAACGGAAGATGCGACGATTGCGGATATTGCAGTGGCTACGAACAGCGGCCAGATTAAAACGGGTTCATTGAGTCGTTCCGACCGTATGGCAAAATATAATCAATTACTTCGTATTGAAGAGGAATTGGGTGATTTGGCTGTGTACGGTTATAAGCGCATCAAGTAATTTAAAGATTCATTTAGCCATGAAAAGGAATACAGGGCTGCCGCAGGCGGTTCTGTATTTTTTTTGTTTAGGACTTTTGTTAAGGGATTTAATTGGAGTATGCCGGATGGTTAATATATGTTGTAAAACATGGTTTTTTAGTCTCAGGCTTTGCTATTTCAGATAAAATAAATACTTTTGCACTGTGTTTTTCATAGTATTAGATTTAAGGTTAACAAAGGTTGGAGTTCAGCGGAACTCCTTTTTTTATGTCTGTACGTGAGGTTTCCTTTTTTCAATCTGCTTTTATCGTTCTTTCTTCTTGTAAGTAGTCCCATTTCTGTGTAAGTGGTTTGCTTGTTCTTTTCTTTAAGCGTACGTTTTTTCTCTGTAAGCGTTCCATATTCTAAAATGTCAGACTTTGGGTAAAATGTGTTTACGGTGTGGAATTTTCAGGGCGTCTTTTTTCCAGCTTTTTTCATGTTACCATTCCGTGACATGAAAAAATAAATATTCTTAATATAAATATTTTTTGCTTTATCTGAAATTGCATTTTGATTGCATTTTTGGCAAATTATTGGAGAAAATGTTCTATAAACTGTTCTATAATTAATAATATGCTTAATTTTGCGCCGAATTACAGACAAATACATAGGTTAATTTTATTTTATACACAAACTAAATCTTAGCATTATGGAGAAGTACAACTTGAGAAGCTCCAAACATCTGTGGGCTGTATTCTTAACAGCCGGGTTGTTTGTACCAGGACTCGTACAAGGAGCAAACGAGAAAGTTCCATCGAAAGCAATCAGTATGCCTGTTCAAAAGGTTGTGACAGGTAAAGTAATTGATGAAACGGGAGAAACAATTATTGGTGCCAATGTCGTGGTAAAAGGGACGACCAATGGGACGGTTACCGATATAGACGGACAATTCCATCTGGCAGTAAATGACTATCCGGTTACGCTTACTATATCTTACATCGGCTATGAAACTCAGACAATCAAAGTCAGTTCAAGCAAAAGCATTGTCATTACAATGCAAAGTGATAATCAGGTAATGGATGAAGTTATTGTTACGGGATATGGTACATTTAAAAAATCAGCCTATGCTGGTTCAGCTTCTGCTGTCAAAGCAGATAAAATAAAAGATATCCCAGCTGTATCTTTCCAGAGCATGTTACAGGGAAATGCGGCCGGTGTTCAATTCAGTTCTTCATCTGGTCAACCGGGAGCATCTTCATCCATTAACATTCGTGGTATGGGGTCGTTCAATGCCAGTAATACTCCGCTGTATGTAATCGATGGAGTACCGGTTATCTCAGGATCTATCGATGCTACAGGTTCTGATTCCGGTTTGGATATTATGTCTACTATCAATACTTCAGATATTGAGAATATATCTATCATTAAGGATGCGGCAGCAGCTTCTTTGTATGGTTCACGAGCTGCAAATGGTGTGATTCTGATTACTACCAAGAGAGGTAAGGAAGGAAAAGCACAAGTAAGCCTGAAAGCAGATTGGGGATTTAGTGACTTCGCCATGCAGTATCGTCCGATTATGAACGGTGCACAACGCCGGGAATATATCTATAACGGATTGAAAGAGGGACAGCTAAGAAGTGGGGCAACCGAAGAGGAAGCAATAGCCTATGCCGACGACGAAATAGATGACTATGCACCTGTTCCATGGTGCGGATATGTAGACTGGGATGATATTTTGTTCCAGCATGGAAATCATCAGAATTATGAGGCTTCTGTTTCGGGAGGTACGAATAAATTTTCTTATTATTCTTCGTTATCTTATTTAAAGCAAGACGGTATTACGCTGAATTCAGGTTTGGAACGTATTAGTGGACGTTTGAATGTAGATTTTCAGGCAACCGACCATTTGAAAGTAGGAGCTAACATCTTGTTCGCTAATGTAAATCAGAATGTATATGGTGAAGGAACAAGTTATACATCTCCGTTCTATTCAAGCCGTAATGCGGTAGTTCCTTCAGACCCTGTATATAATGAGGATGGAAGCTGGAATCGTGATTTTATCCGTAACAGTGACCGTAACCCTTTGCTGTCGGCTACTTACGACCGAGATAGAGAATATGTAACCCGTACTTTCAACACCGTTTACGGAGAATATGAATTTATAAAAGATTTGAAGCTGAAATCTACTTTAAGCTATGATTATACGAATACAAAAGGAGTGAGCTGGAGTGACCCGCGTACTTCAAATGGTGACGATATTAACGGTGGTATGTCAAAAGAATATCATGAACGTCATAAAATGGTGTGGGCTAATCAGTTGAGTTATCGATTCAATGTGAAGGATGACCATCACTTCGATGTGTTGGCCGGTTATGAGATAGATGAACAATACAGTGATTATTTGTCGGGTTACGCTACTAACTTTGCTACTTTTGATAAAAATGCGATTAGTAATGGTATGAAAGTAGAATCGGTAGGTGGATACGACCAAAAGACCCGTTTGGTATCCTATCTGAGCCGTGCCAATTACGATTTTAAAAATAGATATTATCTGGGAGCCAGTTTCCGTACGGATGGAAGCTCACGTTTGGCTTCAGGAAATCGCTGGGGTAAATTCTGGTCTGTTTCAGGAGCATGGAGAATCGCTGAAGAAGAATTCATGAAACCGATTAACGACTGGCTGACTGACCTGAAATTACGTGCATCTTATGGTGTGAACGGAACGTTGCCTTCCGATTATTTTGGTTATATGGGATTAAGCGGACTGACCGACGGTTATATAAGTCAGCCTGGTATCAGTATTGAACAAATAGCCAATGAAGATCTTCAGTGGGAAACAAATTATAATCTGAATGTCGGTTTGGATTTTGGATTGTGGAACCGAGTTAATGCGACAGTCGAATATTATACACGTACGACTAAAAACTTGCTGATGGATTGTCCTATTTCTTATACTACCGGATTTGGAAGCTACCTGATGAATATTGGTAAAGTAAGAAACCAGGGTGTAGAAGTTGAAATTACTTCCAGAAACTTTGATAACGGCGATTTCAGTTGGACTACTTCATTCAACATCAGTCATAACCGTAACAAAATTCTGGTATTGGATGGCGAGCAGACAGAAATCATTAGTGGATCACAAATTCACAAGGTAGGAGAATCTTACCGTACTTTCTATCTGATAGAATTTGCTGGAATCAATCCTCAGACAGGTGTTCCTCAGTTCTATACAAACGATGTCGATGAAAACGGAAACTACGTTAAAAATATTACGGAAGATGCGTCAGAAGCACATGCTATAGCACTGAATAAACATGCAGAACCGACTGTCATTGGAGGATTGACTAATACATTACATTATAAATGTTTTGATCTGAGCTTCTTATTCTCTTATCAGTTTGGTGCTTACGGATACGATACATGGGCACAGAAAACAGAACATGGTGGAAACGACTTGGAAGCAAATATTCCGATTTATTACCTGAATAACTGGAAAAAGCCGGGGGATATTACCCAGTATGAAGTATTTATGGAAAATCCGGATCAGGCCATGAATAAAATTTCAACGACACGCCGTCTGCATAGTACAGACTATATCCGACTCAAGACATTGACGTTCGGCATTACGTTACCTCAGCATTGGACAAGAAAAGTAGGCATCAACAATGCACGTATCTATGCTTCTGCCGATAACTTGTGGACTTGGGCAGCCTATGATTTCTACGATCCGGAATCTGTTGAAGACGGAAGTGCAACCTGGAATACTCCTCCTTTGAAAACCGTAACTTTTGGTGTTAGTGTAAACTTCTAATTTAATTTAAAGAACGACAATTATGAAAATAGTAAAATATATCACGTTAGGAGTTGTATTGATCGGTATGACATCCTGCGGTAACGATTGGCTTAATCTGGAACCATCTACTTCTATACCGACAGATGCCAGCATCAAGGTATTGAGTGACATTGAGTTTACATTGAATGGTATCTATAGCGAAATGCAGAGTTCGGATGCATATTCGGGAAGATTGATTTATTATGGAGATGCAACGGGCGACGATATGCAGGCTGTTTCTTCGACCAAACGTTGTGCGAACTATTATCGTTTCAACTGGACAAAGGATAGTGGTCCCAGTACTCACTGGTCGGTTCTCTATTCTATTATTACCAATTGTAATATTATATTGAACAAGATTGATGAAGTACCCTATGAGGAAGACGAAACAGACTATCGTAACGACTTGAAAGGGCAGGCACTGGCCATCCGTGGTCTTGCTTATTTCGATTTGACCCGTATTTTTGGTTATCCTTATACTAAAGACAACGGAGCTTCATTGGGAGTACCTATTATATTGACAGAGACTGACCGTTTCAATAAACCGGCACGTGCTACAGTGGCAGAATGTTACGACCGTGTTGTCAAAGATTTGACTGATGCTTGTTCTCTGTTGGGCGAAGAATTCAATAAAGGAAAAATCAATCGTTGGGCAGCCATGACTTTGTTGAGCCGTGTGTATCTTTACATGAATAAGAATGAACTGGCTTTAGCTGCCGCTGAAGATGCGATCAAAGGTGCCGAAAGCAACGGTTATGCTTTGTGGACCAATGAGGAATATCCTACAGCCTGGAGCAACGATGCATCTGCTACTCACCCGGGAGAAGTTCTTTTTGAGATTGTAAATGAAACAACAGACAGTCCGGGTAAGGAAAGTATGGGCTATCTGAGTTCAAAAGACGGATACGATGATATCTGTATCACGGTATCGTTTTATCATTTGCTGCAGCAAGATCCGGACGATGTACGTCTGAAACTGTTGATATTCGATAAAACGAAATATGCCTATGTATTTAAATATCAGCCTCAGGAAGGTGAAAATATAGAAGATGCCAATATTCCGTTGATCCGTTTGTCGGAAACTTATCTGAATGCGGCTGAAGCTGCTGTGAAAACAAATGACAATGCTAAGGCTGTCGCTTACCTGAATCCGATTGTACAGCGTGCTAATCCCAACAATAGCGTAGAAGGAGAAACTATTACACTGGACCGTGTACTTACCGAACGCCGGAAGGAACTGGTGGATGAAGGTCATCGTATGTTTGATGTAATCAGAAACGGAATGACAGTACACCGTGTGGATGAAACCGATTCTAGCTTGGCAAGTACAGAGCATAATACACAGTATATGGATTATGATTGGGATTTCTACAAGATTGTGCTTCCTATTCCAAAGCATGAAATGGATGCCAATCCGAATATGAAGCAGAATCCGGGATATGGTGAATAAATAAAATTCTATTTATCATTTTTTATATAGGGTTGTTCCTTGAAAGCTTTTTCTGTACTTTTAGGGAACAACCTTTTTGCTTTCATACAAACAAATTAATCATGAAAAAAATAAGTAGCTTCTTTTTATTTGTTTTTCTTGTTGTTTTCGGTCTGAATATGCAGGCTGGTACATGGGAAAAGAATAAGCATAAGGAAAATCATAAGGTTGAGTTGACTGCTGATGGACCTTATATCTGTTATCGACCTGATGGGAAAATTAATCTTATCAGGGTTACGATGGAAGGTAAGATTGAAACACAGCAATGTGATACGTTACCAGATCATTCCGTATCAGTTGTCAGTCATGATGGAAAATTTCAGTTTACTGTTCCGATTCATCCGGTTGAACGACCGGCCTGGAAATATGAAACACCGGATAAAATTTTAGTAATGTCCGACCCTCATGCCAATTTGGAATGTGTAGTCAGTCTGTTGAAAGGTAACGGTGTCATTGATAATCAGTTGAATTGGATTTTTGGACATAATCAGTTGATGATTATAGGAGATATTTTCGACCGGGGAAAGGATGCCACTCAGATTTTCTGGCTGGTTTATAAATTGGAGGCAGAGGCGGAAAAAGCCGGTGGGAAAGTACATTTCTTGTTGGGCAACCATGAGCCTATGGAATTGTCAAATGATTTGCGTTATGCAAAAGATAAGTATAAGGTATTGGCCGACTCACTCGGAATGGAATATGCCAGCCTATATGGTCCTGAAACTGAACTGGGGAGATGGCTAGAAACAAGAAATACGATACAAATCGTCGGGGACAATCTGTATGTCCATGCCGGATTGGGAAAAGCCTTTTACGATTGGAATCTTCCCATTCCAGAAGTGAACGAAAAAATGAGTGAAGTCTTGTTTATGAAGAACAAAAAGCGTAAACAAGTATCTCCTTTACACGCTTTTTTGTACGGGAATGAAGGCCCTATCTGGTATAGAGGATTGGTACGCACTGATGAAAAATACAAACCTTGTGCGTCTGATACGCTTCAAATGATTTTGCAGAAGTACGGTGTTAAGCATATTATTGTAGGGCATACCATTTTTAAAGATATCTCTACATTTTATGACGGAAAGGTAATTGGCGTAAATGTCAATAATAGTGAGAACCGGAAAAAACATCGGGGGCGTGGAATCTTGATTGAGCAAGGCAAATATTATGTGGTGGGAGATAAGGGAAAAATGCGCAAGCTTTTTGAATGATGTGATTGTGGCTTGATGACAAATGAAATCACATGGAGACCGTATAGCCCATGTGATTTCATGTTTTTACGTATGTATGCTTTTTCCCTGTTTGTTTACGTATGTATATGTGTGTGCATACGTGCCTGCGCGAAATACATAATGTAGTGCCGTTTCTGTCCGTTTGGGGGAGCATTAAAAAATGTTTACTTGCAATTGTCTTGTTTCCAGTGGTTTACAAAAAACCTTCAAAAATTCCGAAAAAAATATTTTCAAGTGCTCCGTTTTTTTCCCTTCAAGCGTTCCGTATTGAAGAAATGCCGGTGAGATAATCCTTCGTTGTATTTAAGATTTCTATGTTTCCGCCAGGGGAACCGTATGTTTTCCTGACGTGAAACGTACGTTTTCCACATTGGAAACATACGTTTCACGAAAGGAAAACATAAAAAATGTCGGGAGTCTCTGGAAAAAATGTACCTGCGGTGTGAATTTTCCGAAGCTTTATTTGTCATGCCGCCTGCAAAAATCATGGTTTTTATGGTGGACTGGTGATTCCGTTTTCTGCGTTTTCGGATGTTTTTTTGGTTTATAGCCTTCGTGCAAAGAAATTTCGAAGAAGATTTTTTTGTGTTTTTGCTGTTTTTTGTACCGGCTTGGCGTGTATCTTTTTACACTTGCATGCATAATACGTGTTTGCACATGCACGCATGTGCGCGTATACACGCCCGCGCGAAATACATAATGTAGGGCTGTTTCCGTCCGTTTTTGAAAGCA
>ERZ827496.410-NODE-410-length-61741-cov-3.782836_pt1 | contig 61741 bp, 74 predicted proteins | sample MGYA00519769_ERZ827496 | MGnify/ENA primary metagenome ERZ827496 (study PRJEB31778, sample SAMEA3449327) | human gut metagenome | biome: human gut; feature: human-associated habitat; material: faeces | place: United Kingdom | collected 2010/2012 ...
TATATTTTATAAAATCATTTCTATGGCGTTCATTTGCACATTTACACAAACCTCCGCCACAACTTTTTATTGTTCTTTCTTTGGCATCTCTTTTTTATACTACTGAACCAAAATTTCCACATCATTTGCAACAAGCGTCTCCACCTGGCTCCAGTCTACGATGCGGTTAAATACGATCTTGATGGTATCTCCGTTTTCCATTTCGCCGCAGACATAGTTTGTGTTGTCCACATTTTCATCCAGAACGGTGTATTCGCTTCCGTCTTTGTATTTCAGCACCAGTTTTTTCAGGTAATATGGATCTACAAAGGTCTGTCCGTCTTCTTTCTGGATCTCATCGTCCAGTCCAAATCCATTTGCCAGATTCAGGGAAAGTGAGATTGCTGAATAAGCAAACTGTTCTTTGTTGTTTTCTGGATTCACTGCACTGGTCAGCGGCATTTTTCCGATACCAAGTGCAATGTCTTCTTTCTGCGTAGCCATATCGTCATCTTTCAGTTCTGAAACTGGTTTTCCATACTGCTCCAGATGAAATTTCAGATCGGTATTCTTAGCAGAGCAGACATAGCTGGAATAGAGGTAATAACAGGTGTCGCTGCTCTTTTTGCTGTCGATCGTCATTTTGTCTGCTACAAGGCTCTCATCTGCACCTTCCAGATAGAAATAGAAGTCACGATCCTGTGTAAAATAAGCACCTTTTGCCTCATTTGTTCCTTCATCTGCATGAATGGCTTTGATTCCGTTTGGATTTTCCAGTTTCAGAGACAGAACACCTGCATTTCCATCCGAAATATTATTGATGATCGTCAGGGTGTAATCTCCGATTTTTCTTGTGATATTTAAATCTTCTACGTAAGGCTCCACCAGTTTTTCTGCCTGTGCCTCATCGACTGCCACATATTCTCTTGACGGCATCGTCACAGTCGTGCCGCCTTTTCCATTATCTACGACCGTATCATAAGCTTCTTTTGTCGCACGGCTCTGCTGTCCGAACACATTGCCAAGCAGATCGGTATGTGCACTGATATACGCAGCTCCTGCGGTTGTGCCGGAGATCAGAATCACGGCAAGTGCCGCAGCGGCTGCCATGCTGCTATGCTTTCTGCCCCATTTTTTCGATGTTTTTGCATCTCTTCTGATCTGTGCATAAGTTTCCTGCATCCGTTTTTCTGTTTCTTTTGATATTGTAACGTCTTTTTTTAATGTATCCTGCAATTCTTTTTCTGTATATAACATATACTCCAGCCTCCTTACAAGTATTTTTAAAGTATTAACTGACTTTTCAGACTTTCCCTGCCCCTTCTAAGTCTGCTCTTCACCGTGTTCTCACTGAGATCCAGAATCTCTGCGATCTCTCTTGTTCGAAATCCCTGTCCATAATACAGAAGAAATATATGTTTATATTTCTCGGGCAGACAGGAAAGCATCTCATAAAATTCTGCATCGGTCTTTGCCTGCGGCTCTTCGCCCTGCATGGAAAAATCTTCCGTGGCAATGCAGCGTTTCCGTTCTCTTAACACATTGTTGCAGTTGTTGATCAGGATTCTGGTCAGCCACGTCTTAAAATAAGCTGCCTTTTTCAGCTCGCCTATGTGTTCCCACGCCGAAAGTGTCGTCTCCTGCATCACATCTGCCACATCTTCTTCATTTTTCAGACAGGCTTTTGCGACTTTGTAGAGATCCATTTTATATTTTTCGATCAGAGCGACAAAGGCATCGGCATCTCCCCTCTGTGCCTGCTTTACCAGAAACATTTCTGTTCCCCCTTTCATTTGCGTCTTTCACTTATTAGACGAGGCTGTGTATCATTTGGGTGCATATACAGAAAAGTTTTTTACTCATTTACAATTTTATAGTATTCTCTGGCAGTGATCAGGTACACGATCACATAAAATGCGGCAAATGCCAGGAACGTAAGGACTGCACTGAGAACCAGAAGTTTCACATTCCAAAGCCCAAAACCACCCATCAGGATTTCTTTGACCAGATGGAAAGCAAAACAACTGTGGATTCCGGCTAAAACAAGCGGCAGGAAGAACACCATCAGAACCTGGCTGTGGATAGAGGCGTTGATCTCACCCCGTTCCATACCGATCTTTTTAAGGATTGCAAAGCGTTCTTTGTCTTCATAACCTTCGGATATCTGTTTGTAATAGATGATCAGGACGGTTGCCATGACAAAGAGAAGCCCCAGAAAAATTCCAAGGAAAAACAATCCGCCGTACAGGCTGTAAAATTCCACTCTGCCTTCTGTCCTGTTCTCGATTCCATACACAAAAGCGTGTGGTGCATCTTTTTGTTCTCCAAAATAAGCATGCAGACTGCTTGTCAGTTTCTGTATTTTTTCTTCCGGAAGATCCACATCAAAGCTGTATTCATATTTTACTCTCGATGCGTTTTCTCTGTATACTTCTTTGTTTATTTTCCAGAGATCCTGCAGCTGTGCAAAATCTTTTACCACGATACGGTATACCGGATTTGCATAAAATTCCAGTCCGGTATCTCCCATCCTGGTATCCTCCGGCAGGTGTTTCACTTTCCACTTCATATTGTTAACAGAGAAAGTGTCCTGCTGCAGTGGGACATCTTCCAGAAATACCAGTGCTTCTCCATCCTTTAATGTCTCGTTCTTTTTTGTTTCCCGGTTATAATCTTCCAGCGTGACTGCCTGCAGCATGCACAGATTTTCAAAATCTTCAGAGTCATAGATTCTGCTCGATCTAATCTGCACGTTTCCATCCTTCTGCAATGCAGCCACATCGATCACTGTCTGACTTTCTTCGTTTTTTACGTCAATTTTGTTATCTTTCAGGTAATTTTCTGCATAAGTACCGATTTCTTTTAATTCTTTTTCAAACTGTGCACTGTCATCCGGTTCCGTTCCAAGACTGAGTGAAATTCTGAATTCCTTCGGATAATGCATATACAGCGAATGCTCCTGTCCGACATAAAGACTTGTTGTAGAAGAGATCAGGAGCAGGACTCCGGTTGACATGATGCAGATCAAAGAAAGACTGGCCGCATTCTGCTTCATGCGATAAATCATTCCGGAAACCGAAATAAAATGATTTGTTTTATAATAGTAGCGTTTGTTTTTCTGCAGCAGTTTCAGAAAGGCAATGCTCCCTGCCGTAAACAGGGAAAACGTTCCGACGATAACGAGAAGTACTGCCACAAAAAAAGTATTCAGCCCGGTCATAACATTATCTGCCTTCAGTGCAAGGATATAGCCGCCTGCAAGTGTCACGATACCAAGCACTGCCAATGGCCATTTTGTTTTCGGCATTTTTTCACCGATCTGACCACCTTTTAGCAGTTCAGCCGGCCGTACCATATAGATCAGGTGAACGCTGTTAAAGAAGATCAAAAGAAAGATCACTGTAAAAAGTCCGATGGTTTCTGCCAGCGTAAAAGCACTGACTTCCACACCGATCACAACCTCCATCTTCAGGATTTTCAGAAGTCCCAGAAAAACCAGCTTGGAAAACAGGATTCCGCATGCGATTCCAAACAGGAGCGAGAGTATTGCCGTATAGATTGTTTCCCACAGCATCACACGGCTGATGTGGCGTTTTTCCATACCTAAAATGTAATAAAGACCAAACTCTTTTTTTCTGCGTTTCACAAGAAAACTGTTTGTATAAAATAAAAACAAAACTGCAAAAATCCCAACTATAACGCTTCCAAATATCAGCACAATTTTCATCGTTGCCCCGCCCCGCATTTTATTCAGTGCAGAATTCGTAGAAAGGCTGGACATGATATAAAACATCATGATCGTTGCAATGCAGGTCAGAAGATACGGAAAACAGGTCTGTCTGTTTTTTTTCAGATTTGTCAGTGCTATTTTCGCATAAAAGAATCGTTTCATGCCTCTTCCCTCCCTGCTGTGATCAGGGTCAGTGTATCTGAAATCTTCTGCATCATTTCCCTCTGTCCGGACATTCCGCGGTAGATCTGATGATATACCTCGCCATCTTTGATAAACAAAACCCTGGATGCATGGCTTGCCGCCTGAATGCTGTGCGTTACCATCAAGATGGTCTGTCCTTCCCGGTTGATGGACTCAAACAGATCCATCACACCTGCCGCCGCTCTGGAATCCAGTGCCCCGGTCGGTACTGCATAGTTAGTAAAACTATATTTTTTGTGCAATTTTCCTTTTGAGTGGTTCCGATCCGGCTCTTATCCATGCACTTCCGGAGGCATAATGTGCAAAAGGCAGCGATCTTTTGACCGCTGCCCTCTTTCTTACTCTTTGTTTTTTTCTTCTGTTCCAAGTTTCTGAACGATTGCAACTTCTCTTTCTGACAAGCTATACATCGTTGCTGCTGCCTTCTCTGCTGCCTTCTCTGCTGCTGCCTTCTCTGCTGCTGCCTTCTCTGCTGCTGCCTTCTCTGACAACAGTAACCCAGCTCCGAATATAGCTTTGCCTGTTGCTTTCTGTGCATCCAGCCTTCTGACCATTGTGCAGTCACTGCGGTGTACCTTAAAATCTACACCGTAGTGTGACATCTTTTGCAACATCGCCGCTGTTAGCAGATGGTCTGGATAGCTGTATTCAGGCAACTGCTTCTTCTTTTTTCTTCTTAGTTCTGTTGCTTTATCATTTACCAGCTTTGTTAGATCAGGAGCTGTCTGTGCTGTGATGTCTGTCTCGTAATTTGTTATAAATGACGTTTTTACTACTGCACCGTTTTCGTACTCTATATTGCAGTCGCATACTATATGGTTTGTCTTGTTCCAGCTGTTCTTGTGGCCGAAGCATGTCAATGATGGTGCAAACAGAAAGAACTGTATGTCTCTCGCCAAATAGAAGTCGCATATTTTGGCCAGTATTGAAAATGGTGGGTTATCCAGCACGACGCATTCTTCTGGATATTCTACGCTCTGATAATCCCCCCCTGGCCAGAATGGGCGTATGATTTTATCTGGTTTTATCCCATATTTTTTACACGCCCAGTCCTTTATCACGTCGTATATTTCCGGCGGAGTATAGCAGTCATCTGTTGTCTTTTTAGGTTTAAATTTTTCAACAAATTCTTCGTATGTCTCGTTCTTCATGTTTCTCCACTTCCTTTTTATTTTTCCAGATATTCTTTTGAACAGAATCCGATGTACTCTGTTCCATCCATGGTGCCTTTTTTGAAACAACGTACAAATGTTGTATTTAAGTATGAAACGACAATGACTGGTATAATATGCTGCACCTCTGCTTCGCATAGCAGAGGTGCGTTTTATACCCTCTCCACTTTCTTCAGACACACCCATCCTGAGCCGTTTTTCAGTCTGCCGAATCCGTTCTTTTCCTCGGTGATTACATATGTTCCCGGTTGGAGCTTCTTCACACATCTGTAAGTTTTCACCGGTCCTGTCCTGATCGGAATGTTGTTGCTTTTGGGCTGTACCTTGTATGGGAGCTTACTTGATGTGTATACTTTCTTCCCGGCATCATTGTAGACATGATAACCGGCATGCTGATCTGCACACTGCTTTGCTTTCTTGAGCGTCTGGAACGCCCCGAGCTGGCTTTTCTCATTCTTCCAGGTCTTGCGGACACGGTACCATGGTTTCGTGGTTGCCGGAAGAATGTCGCCGGATCCGGCAATTTTTTTCTTGAACTCATTCCACGTCCAACTGGTCTTATAGTGGTTGTTGTGCACATACGGTGCCGGACATACCTTGTTGACAATATCATAGTGTCGCAGGACATGGTCTGCAGCGATGCCAAGCTGCCCCATCAGATGCCTTACCAGCCATACACAGGCCTCCTGCGTCTCTTTCGTAAAATACCATTTCGGGTCAGATGCCAGTGCAGCGTTGCCGTCACACTTGCAGCACATCTCGATGCTGATCGTGTTGTAGTTGTTGGCCTCCGGGTGCTTCTGGGTGTAATAACCGGCTGTTCCTACCGCCCACGGCACTGCATCCAGACTGCAACGCTGGTAGATGGTGCCGTCCCAGTAGATGTAAAAGTGGGCACCGCATCCATCGGATGCCAGGTCATGTGCCTGGCCGACCACGCCCAGATAATGCACTGCGATGTACTTCTTTTTGTTTCCCCATGCCGGGACCCTGGATGATGATATGGCGTTTGTGATTTTGTAGCTCATAGTTTTACCTGCCTTTCTCAGAGGACGCTCATGCGTCCCCTTTCTTCTCTGCTTTCTGTGTCAGTATGTCGATCGCATTGGCGATCACTGCCGGCAGCGGTATGCCCATCAGTCCAGCATTCTCTACGATACTGATCAGTTCGTTCGCCATAAATCCGATGATCACAGCATTCCTGATGTAATCCACACCGATTGCCAGATCCAGCCGGTATGCCACCAGAACAAACAACAGCGTCATGCATTTCCTGCACAGACCTTTCCAGCCTGTCCGGCTTTCCAGTGTTCCGGATTCCGTCTTCTTGCTGTTATGGAATACCCCGGCAACGATCAGACCGGAGATGTAATCGATCGCCATAAAAATGATCAGCGTCATCAATGCCTGATCCCAGCCTCCAAAAAAATAAGCAATCGTCCCACCGACTGCTCCTGTAATCGTGCATAACATTTCTTTTTTCATCCTCGTCAGTCTTTCCTTTCTTGGTCAGATGTGTTAATATGTATCTAACCAGGAAACAATCTAAGAAGTCTTGTGGGCAATGCCATCGCTCAACACAGGGCTTCTTTTTCGTTTACGGTTTCAAAAATTGCAATAAAAATGGACCTCTACGGTCCTGCTCTGATGATACTTCCTCGATTAATATTCATATGTGCCGTCATCTCCATCTCAATTCGCAAGCAGCTGCAGACTGTGTTACGAGTGGCATGGTAGTTTACCGTAGCCCCTCTTTAGTTAATTAATTCATATTCAGTGCTTCTCGAATCGCTTCCAGATCATCTGTTGTCAATGCTGGATAATCCGCTGCAATGTCCTCGAATACTTCTCCGTTCTTAATTCTGATGTGGAATGCTCTTACCATGATTTTTAATTTGATACCACTAATTGTTTTCATCTTATTCGCCTCCTATTATATCTGCTAACATTAACACTATGTCATCCGTTGCACCTTCAATCGTGTCTGTGCGTTGCTCTACCTTGTCCAGTCGTTCCTCTGCGGTCGGTTGTGGCTCTGGCATTTCTGTTTGTATCTTCTCCATTTCAGCAATTTCTTCTGCTGTCATATCCCTGTAGACCATTCCCATAATCGGTACTTCACGGTTACGATTTTCTTCATGTTCCTCAGAGATAAGGTTACCCTCTTCATCGTATTCTGGTGGAACGGTTACTGTGTAGGATTCTGTACGGGTTCCTGTTTGTTTGTATTCTGCTATTTTCATCGTTACCTCCTAACAAGCACTAACAATCGAGTTTCTACTGGATATCCACTATTTATATCGACCGAATGAAAGGCAAAACGCTTGCTGTCAATCCTTAATAAGGATGGTTTTCCCGCTCGTTGAGCATAATCTGCTGACGATGGGGTTGAATGCGACAAATAGCTATATTCGATTAAGCCGTATTGTGAATTAAGGAACTGTATCTTTTGGCAACCGATAGAAATCGTATTATTAGATAATGATCCGCCAAATGAAGCGAAACTTTCAGCGATACTGCTGCCGTTGTTGCTTGTACGTAAATATACCTGAGCATTCTTAGGTGCTGCTCCGTTTTTAAAATAGCAAATCATTTCTTTTGTATCATCTGGGACTTCAAACGAAACTTCTTGTGTTGGTTCTGCTAAAGTCTCATCCATGATTATTTGCCAGTCTCCCGTCCAAGCCCCCATCCTCTCTCTAGCAGCCGTCTGTTCATCTGCTGTCCATGCTGCACCTTTTCCATCGCACATGGCAGCTTTGACGGCGTAATCAAGAGCACTATCAGCACAAATTGATAATCTGCTTCCAGTTCTATTTGTTATTTCAGTTTTCGTTGCTCCCGCCACAAGCAGATAATTTCTGATAAGTTGTAATCCGTAACCTCCCCTAAATTGAATAAGCCCACTTTTCCCATTACCCATCATTGGCATCTCCGCAACTCCATCCCGCACGATACTCTCTCCATTGATCCGCACATCCAAGTTACTTCCACCACCGTCAGCCCATTCACAAATGAATGTGCCGTCTTCGTTGACTGATTTTACCCGAATAATTTTGCCGATAGTTGGGGCTTCGGCTGGTTTTTCAATTTTATTTTCCTTTAGCGAATCAATTTCTGTTGCATTCTTCTGAATCTGATCCGCCGATTCCTGGATTTCTTCTTTCGCTGTCTCGGCTTTCTTAGCCGATTCTTCTGCTGACATCGCACTGATCCGTGCCACCTTGGATGCTGTTTCTGCGGTCTCTCTATCCGCCGTTGTTCCTATCTTGGCTCTCTCAGCGGCTTCTTTTGCCTGTACTGCATCGTTCTTTGCGGTTTCTGTTTCTCTCTTGGCTGCTTCCGTGGCTGTCTGGGCTTTCTTTGCTTCTGTCTCTGCATTTTCCGCAGCTTTCTGTGCAGCCTCTGCTTTTGCCTGGGCGGCCTCAGCCGCTTCCTTATCTGCATCTGCTGCCGCTTTCGCTTCCTCTGCATCCTGCTTCGCTTTTTCTGCTGCGGCTCTGGACTTTTCTGCTGAATCCTTAGCATCTGTGGATCCCGTTGCTGCCCGGACTGCTTCTGATCTGGCGGTTTCGGCTTCTGTTTTGAATGCTTCTGCAACTTTTGCTGCTGTTTCTGCATTTTCTTTTGCTGTTTTTGCTTCATCGGCACTTGTCTGTGCTGATCCAGATGCTGACTCTGCAGCGTTCTTCGCATCCTCCGCCTGATTTGCTGCTGTCTCAGCAGACTTTTTCGCACTCTTAGTTTGCTGCATATACTCATTTGCTGCCAGCAGTGTGTGGTGGAACAGGTCAATATCTTCCGGAACTTCAAATCCTTCTGGTTTCATTCGTCTGTTCACATGCATGATCGCGACATTTACCGTTCTGCCTTCTTCTGAACTGACCAGATAGATATACAGTTTGATGATTCCCCTGCTTGTCAGTGCTTCATTCGGTATATCGATGATCAGTGCATCTTCCTGTTTATAACCTGTTACTGTTTTTGTTTCAGTCAGGTTATCATACTGGAAATGCACTTCGCAGACATCCGGTAATTCGATGCCCGTGACCTGAATCTTCTGGCCGAAATCATACTGCCATAATTCATCTGTCAGCTCAATCTCTTCACCGAATCTTGAAAATACTGCTTTTAACATTATCTCACCCCTTCGATTCGTTTCACGCTTACCTTGTTTGCTGTCCATCCAGATCCAATATTGCGGACATATACACCCACTTTATTGTTTGTTGTATCCCATTTCAGCTGAACGCGTGCATTATAGGATGCTGTAAGATACAGTGTATGCACTGTCTCTGCCGCATCTTTTCTGGTCAGTGTGATCCAGCCTTTTTCACCATCGGCAATTTCCAGCCATACACGGATTTCATCATAATTCGCCAAGGAACTGATTGCTGAAGAATAGTACCAGCTTCCTGTTGCTGATGGAGTTACTGCTGTTGTTGATAACGCTGTCGCTCTGTCGATCACACCGATCACGCACCAGTAAGATCCGGTATACACCACCTCTAACACGATATACGATGTAATCAGTTCTGCTGGGATATTTTTGTTTTTGTAATAGATCGCTTTTGCACCTGTACCGTTTACATTCAGCGTTGGATTAACTGCAGTATTGCCATAATTGAAGCAAACACAGACTCTTGCACCTGTAACCAGACTGAAGTCTGACAGGCTGGCGGTCTTCGCCCCTGTCGATGCCGAAGTATAACAGGTCGCATAATGACTGATGTCTTTTGTTCCATCAAAAAGCATTCCTTCTATCTTTCTCCCTGTCTGCAGCTTCGTTGATGTCCCTGCATTTCCTTCCACGTTCTTCTGTGGGTTTTCTTTCATATCTTTGATTTCTGCCTGGACGTTTTCCAGATTACGGTTGAACTTTATGATGATCTTATCCGTTTCGTAGGACTTCGCTTTCAGCTGTTTTGCGTAGTCCGCAAAGCTTTTTTTGCGGTTTGACAGCTGTACCGTGTTCTTATGCTGCTGATCCGGATATATCGTTTTCTTTGTTACTCGATATTTTCCGTTTTCTTTGACATCCACAACACTTGCTGTATCTCCGACCTCGAACGCATACATTGCATATTTATTTTTGTTCTTACCGGCAAGATCAACGATTTTAACCGTCACGGTAACTGCAGTCTGTGCCATTTCTGCCAGCTTATATCTCGCTGCAGTAAGAAGCTCTTCTGCCGTCTCATATGCAGTATCTTCCCAGTACTGGGCGACCACTTTCTCTGCACCTGCGGCATCAATGTATTTCTTTCCGCTGTTCACACTTTCGATAGTCAGACCATCTTTCCCGATCGGATACAGTCTTGTGCAGTAATTGTAAGTGTCACGTTTAATCTCTGTCTTCAGGAGATTGACTCCTTTCAGGAATACAACTCCTTTATCGTCCCCGATCTGTCTGGCAGCATACAATACTTTACTCTGTGTGTCATACCGGACCTCGATTCCAAAAATCTCACGCACTTGATCAATGATCGCTTTTGCCGTTGTATTTTCATCTTCGATCGTCAATTCGGTATTATCATCCAACTGACACCGGAGCTTCCAGCCGGTATCTTTCAGTGCTTCCTCTAAATGTGCTTCTGCGGTCGCTTTCTTTTCATATGTCGAAAACAGCTTTCCTTCCAGATCTTCCAGATTCAGGATTGCTTTCACATCACGATATCCATTTTTAACTGGTGAAATTTCCTTGACAATATACTCCTGATGCTCCACTACTACATAACTTTCACATGTGATGGGATACACCTGATCAGGAACAGAAAACGCTACCGATGCATCTGCACTGTCCAGTATCGTTTCAATCTTGAAATCTTTTCGCTGTGTGATGTAATATTCTTTTGTTCTGGAAGCAGAAATAATTTTGATAATTGTTTTTGTATCCATGGCTCTCCTTCCTAGATATAACGTTCCTCATACTCTATGGTTACTGTTGTATCTGCACTTCCTCCTGACTGTTTGCATGCAAAATACATACCTCCCGGTTTGATTCGTGGAATATCAAAGATTTCTATCTTTTGCAGTCCTCCGGCTGTTGTCTTTTCTTCGTTCACCATCTTTTCCTCCGTTTTCCCATTTGATGCATCAAACATCAGGCGTTCCGTTTTTCCCTCAAACAAAAAGCTTCCAACCATCACAGAATTGGATGTTCCCGTGATCTCATCATCTATGTAATACAGATAAATGGTATTCTTTGGTTCATACTGCCTGTTCTGGTTCACTGTGATCTTCAGTGGTGCATAGACCGTCCCATTATTCTCCAGCCACAGTTTCTGTCCCGGTTTTATCGTAACGGTTCGATGCTCACCAAATTCATAGCCTATCAATTCCAGAACTGCCTTATGAAAACGTTTGATGCTGCTCTCTACCTGCTGGGCATTTGTAAGGACCACTTTATATTTATGGTTAAAGCCTTCCAGTTCCAAGACTGCAGGCTTTGCAAGTTCTGCGATAATCTTTTCGCATTTTTCCCAGATCAGACCACGACTGCTCCCTTTTGCAAGCATGGACAATTTGATCTTTTTCATGCCAAATTCACTTTCCAGCAGAATTGGCACCGGACAGCCAGGTTCCCAGCTGCTTTCATTCGTAACCTCTCCATAACTCATTTCAACGTTCCACTGTTCCAGATCATATTCCTCTGCTACTGTTTTCCCATTGATCTTCATGTTCTCCTCCTACCTTGTATTAAATGCAATGTTTGCAAGTTCTGATCCAATCCGTTCCGCAAGCCTGCCTGCCAGCAAGTCACCGTCCAGATAGATCCCCATGTTTTTTATGCTTTTTACCTCTTTTTGTATTTCAGTAAGTGCCCGTTCTGTATTTTTCAGTATATCACTGTCTATGGATTTTGCTTTTGCAACGTTGTTTGACCGTAATGTATGTATGGATGCAGAAGAGGTATTTAAATTCATATTCTTTGCTGTAGCTTTGATAAGGTTTTGTAATCGTTCCGCAGTATTTTTAATTCCAAGATATTCTGCTGCTTTTGCTGTGCCGGATTTTGCTTTTTCGAAAGCTGCTGAAACCGCAGGGGTTGATGCCTTCGTATTTTTTTTCGTTTTCGGCGATGAGCTGCTACTTTCCGCAAAGGTAGCTTCCAGGCGTGTTAATTCGGTATCTGTGTCTTTTGCCGCTACTGCATCCGTAATCCCTTTGATCAGTCCGGCAACTGCATCGACACCGCCTTTGTATGCTTTTGAAGCCAGTTTTTTCAGATTATCGTCAATATCTTTGGAAAGTTTCTTGCAGGCTTCCGTATAATCATTCTTATACTTTTCCAATTCTTTCGCGGCTGTTTCACGTGCTGCCTCCAGTTTTTTCTCTGTTTCTTGTTTCAGGCTTTCTGTCTCACGTGCTGCCTGTTCCTCTGCAATCCGGTTCTTTTCTGCGTATGCCTTTTGTGCCTGTTTCAGCTGCTCTTCCGTCATACGATTCAGTGCCACGATGGTTGCCGTGGCATCCGGTCCCATCTCCCTAAGTTCTGTCAGAAAATCATCTCCAAGGATGCTCTTGCCTTCCAGCTCCGCCAGCTGATCCACCCACATCTGATAGCCTTTTACCTGGGATTGAAGATTAAAAAGAAGCGTATCCGGTCCATCTGATTCACTTACAAACTCATCAAACAGTCCAAATGCATCCTTGATTGCTTTTTTACGTTCCGTAAGCGTCTCATCATATTTCTTCTGTATTTCCTTCAGGTCTTCTTCCAGCTTTTCATTTGTTTCCTTGCACTTATCCTTGTAATCATCTTCCAGTTCCTTGAGCTTATCGGTGTAGTCTGCTTTGGCTTCATAATATTTCTTATCTGCTTCTAGGCGTTGGTCTGTACCTTCTTCATATTTTTTTCTGGCAGCATCCCAGTACTGCATCTCTGCCTTTGATGATACACCATAGTATACTTTATAAGCATCCAGAGCCGACTCCTGTGCACTCAGTCCTTCTGAAATACGCTGCTGCTTTAATGCTTTTTTCTCTTCTTTTACAAGCTTTTTCATGGCAGCATAGTATTTTTTTCCTTTCTTTTTTGACCTCTTCAGGATTTTGTCCCAGTACCAGTTAATATCCGCAAGTGTCGTGTTCATGGAATTGGCGTTGTTTTTCTGCAGATCGTTTAAATGATCCCTGGCAGATTCAAAAACTTCCCTGGCAAATTCTTTGGCTTCCTTTTTGGCATCCCCCGTCCCCTCTTTGATGCCCAGTGTCACACCTGCAGGTATCTCTTTTCCTACTGCTTTTCTGAATTTTTTCGATGGGGAATGAATCTCCAATGTTTCCTGTGCCGCTGTCAGGGCACTCTCCGCCATATCTACAACAGCGTCCGTTACGTCCTGTTTTCCTTTCGTAATACCCTCAGCAACACCCTGCGGCATATACAGGCCAACCTGATCACGCCACACTCTTGAAGGGCTGTGTGAATCCGTTGTCTTGTTTGCACGGTTCTTTGCTTCATTCAGGATCTGCTGTACTTTGTCGTATACCAGACCGGAACCAGAATTCATACCGATTGCTACACCTGACATCATATTATAGCCTACGTTCTGGAACGATCCGCTGTAACTTCCCGCAGTCGTTGTCGCCTGGCTCATAACAGATGACACTTTCTGGTTTACTTCACCGGATGCCTGCTGTGCACCGGTTCCAACCGCCTGTGTGTTTTTCTTTCCGGCTTCCTGTGATGTTTTTTCTGCCTGCTGCTGTGTACCGGCAAGCATTTCATATAACTGCTGCATCGCCTGTACTGCCGCATCACCGCCCTGTGAAATACCTTCTTTCAGTCCCTCCGGTACTGTAATGCCAGCCTGTTTTGCCAGTTTTGAAAAATATTCAAACTGTCCCTGGATGCCGCCTTTTAACTGGGCTATCGCTTCCTCCGGAGATACCGTTCCTGATTTAATGCCATCTGCGAGTCCTTCCGGAATCTGGATTCCGCATTCCCGGGCTGTCTTAATCGTCTCATTCAAAGACTCCTTCGTTCTTTCTGCCAGATCGCTCCATCCTGCTGCCGTGGAATTTGCTGCTTCCTTTACGGATTTTTTCAGCTCTGAAAAATCCGCCTTTGTGGAACCAAGCTCACCAAGTGCCGCACTCAATGCCATTTTATTTGCTGCACCCGCCTTTGCGATTGCATCAGATTCATCCAGATAGGACATATAATCATCGGATGCCTTCTTCAGCTTTGCTTTCGCATCTTCGCTGTCCATGGAATCAGCAAGGTTTTTGACCAGGTTTGCACCTTCCAGCCCCATATCTTCGATGTACTGCATAAATTCCGGTGCGATCGTATCACCAACAACGCTTTTCAGTTTTTCCAGGTTTTCTTTATACTTCTGGATGCCTTCCAGCTGGGATTCCATATTTGTGGCCATCGTATCCACAGAAAGGTCATCGCCGCCGTCAAACACATCAAACAGGTTGATCTTTTCTTCCAGTCCCGCACGGATCTCTTCTTTTGTCTCTTTGAACTTTTCTTTCAGGTCATCCAGGGCTTCTTTTGTGGTTTTGGTCGATGCTGTGACTTCCTGAGCCGTTATAACATTTTCCTTGGATGCTTTCGTATTCGCTTCTGTTTCATCGGTCAACAGTCCCATAGATTTCGCTGTCTGCTCCATCTCTTTTCCCAGCTGGTCCTGCTCATCCTGTGCATCTTTGATATAACCGTTATACTGGTCGATGTTTTTATTGCTTTCACGGATATTTTCACGGAGGAGTGCTTCTTCTGTGTTAAGTTCGCCAAGTCTTGCCCCGGCTGTACCGGTCAGGTCTTCGTTATCTGTCAGCAGTTCATTTCTCTCTTCCTCGATCTGTTTCAGCCGTTCTTCTGCTTTCGCTTTTTCTGTCATCGCAGAAGTCAGGTTCTGATTTGCCTGTGCGATCCGCCCGGCAACATCGTTCATCTGTTCCCCATACGCATCGCTGATCGCACTCTGTTTCATGGAATCAATGTAGCTGTCCAGCGTACCTTTGAGCATATTCAGCTTTCCGGTCTGCTCATCAAATGCAAGATTCAGACCTGGTATCGCTTCGTTCAGCTGGTCAATATAAGCCAGGATCTCCGTCTTACTGCTGCCAACGGCATCTCCGCTTTCTGCCAGGGCATATACTTTATCCGCCATGACCTGCAGGGATTCACTCTCGGTTACTGCACTGTTCTTTGTCTCCTCAAAGGCTTCCCGGCTTTCATCACTCGCTTTTTTCAGATCCTTATATTCCTGTGTAAGCTGTTTTACTTTTCCGGCCTGTTCTTCACTTTCCGTCTTGATATCATCGGACGTTGCCCATAATGCAACCAGTGCAGCTGCCGCCACGCCTGCTGCTGAAGCAAAAAGCACCATTGGATTCGCATTCATCGCAGCATTTAATGCCGTATTTGCAACGGTCTGTATCTTTGTCGCAACAGTCATTCCCTCCAGGGAACTGATATATGTTGCTGCTGAAAGTACTGCTGAACGGAACGCTTCGTTCTGTAGTACTTTCCATACTCCGATTGCCGTGCCAAGTCCCACAATCCCGCTTTCGATCGGTACTAGGTTTTCAGAAACCATTTTCAGACCGCTCTTTGCATACGGAAGCAGGTTCTTGATCTGATCCCCGATCTGCATCTGTATCGACCGGCTAAGCTCCGTGATCTGGCTGTTAATGTCATCATATTTCACATTTTTGATGCTTTCCATCGTCCCTTTGACCGTATCAAAGGTATCTCCGACACTGGTTAAAGACTGAACAAACTTAAGGTTTGAATCTTCTCCCATCGTACCAAATGCAGTGGCCGCCATGGTAAGTGCTTCCTGCTCGTTGGTACAGTTCCGGATATCCTGCACAATCGAATCAATGACCTGTTTTTGCGTTCCGCTTCCATTTTGCCATGCAAGAAAAGCATTCTGTGTCTCTGTACCAAAGCTTGACAACGCTCCTTCGATCGTGCCATCTGCCAGTCGGTTTGTAACCTCGTTGATCGCATCGTTGACTTTATCCAGGTTGTAAGCTCCGTTCGAACTGCCGTTTTTCAGCAGCTGAAAGTATTCCGATGCAGAATACCCTGCCTGTGCAAAATTTCCGGCATACTCCGAAACATTGTCCCCCAGCTCATCCGTATAGTTCAGGCCTTCTTTTGCTCCCTTGCCGATCATGTCAAATGCTTCTACTGCCGTCAGGTTGAACTGATACATCAGACTCTTAGCACCACGGATGTTTTCGTCCATATCCATGTCGAATGTATCACGCAATGTGATTGCACTTTCTGTCACGTTCTGAAGATCCGCTTTATTCAGTTCCCCGATGTTCTGCTTCATCTTCTGCATCGTCTCTGCAATATCATCGAGTCCGTCACCATAATTGTTCGAATAGACATCTTTCAGTGTCTCCTTGTAATCCTGCAAAGCTTTTCCGGCAAGGTTCGTACTGGCTTCGATCTGGTTTTCTGCTTTTTTCAGTTCCGTGGCACTCTCATATGCTCCGGAACCGATTTCCGAAAGAACATCCTGAATTGTCTCCGCAACCTTGACCGTAAAATTCGCCCGGACCATATCACCAAAAGTGTCCGTTGCTTCTTCTGCCTGCTGCATGGCATTACCAAACCGGTCAATACTCTGTGCACAGTGATCCGTTGCTTCCTGTGCTTCCTGAAGATATGCGGCATTCCTGTTGACCGCAGAAGTCGCCTTGATCACCTGTGCTTCTGCCGTGTTCAGTTTCGTCTGCCATTCCTGGACTTTGTTTCCGGCTTTGTCATATTGTTCATTGCCTTTGCTGATCCCGGCTTCCAGCTCCGCCACAACACGTTCCTGCTTTTTTGCCTCATCTGATGTCTCGCCGTAAATCTTCTTTACTTCCTCCAGCTTTTCCCTTTCCTGGTCAAACTGCTGAAGTGTTTTTTCCAGCGTCTCTCCTAGATGTTCCCTCTGAGCTTTCGCATTTTCCAGTGCCGTCTTTGTCGCTTCTGATTTTTTCTTATGCTCATCCAGCAACCGGTTCAGCACTTCCTGCTTTCTGCTCAGGGCTTCCATGCTGTTCGCATTTCCCTCGTACTGTGCACTGACAAGCTTCAGTTCCGAGTCCAGTGTCCGGATGGACTTATTGATCCCCGTCACTGCATCGCGGAACTCCTTATCATTTTCGAGCTTGATACTTGCACCAATGTCAAATGTTTTTCCGTCTGCCATTTTGTTTCCTCCACGCAAAAAAGCATCCGATCATTTTCGGATGCTTTTTACTTACACACTATATATTTGATTCTTATTTCCTTTTTCTTCTCATAATTCTAAATAATGGGAAGATCAGGACAATATACAAAGCGACCATAACCAGCAGAAACATAAATCCCATAGAAACCAAAAGTGCTATCCCGGATACAATCATTGCCACCACAAAGCCAACCAGCCGGTTCTCTGTGCCGATCTGTTTTAACTTCTGTTCATCCATATCCGGATGGTCGATCTTCTGATTTACCGTGTTCCAGTCTGCCAGTTTCTGAAAGAAGTACATCGGCAAAAAAATGATAGCTGCTGCCAGAACCAGTCTTCCAATATCAAGATCCATATTACATTCCCCTTCCTTTTCTCCTGTGTCGGATATCTCCTTACTTTTATATAGATTATACGATTTCATATATACAAAAGTCAAGCGGTATCGAAAGGACCGGCCAGGTTTTCACTCAGAAAACCTGGTCCACGGTCAGTTCCTGCTCCTTTAAACCGTTCGCTTCCAGATATTCGTTGTAGATCAGGAAAAACTTGCGAAGCGTCATGTCAAACACTTCCTGTTGGGAAAAATTCAGCAACTTGCATCCGATATATAAAATGCGGGCGACATTTATCCTGTCTGCCCGCTCGTCACGTTTGGGGATTCGAATTCATCCGGCTCCGGAAGTGAAAGCCCATATGCCCTGAGTACGGTAAGCAGTACTTCCGAGACATTTTCCTGTGTGATCAGCCACCCGACTTCCTGTTCCGTGTAATGTTTCAGTTCATAGCCTTCCCTTTTCTTCCGGTCTGCCTCATCATTCAACAGGATCGTGACCACTGTACGCAGTACTTTTACCGCCTCACGCTTATCTGTCAGCATTCCTACTACTTCATCCAGTGTCATATCATAATGATCCTGAATCTCTGCGATCGTATTGATGTTCAGGAGGAGATGTCTTTCCTCCAATCCAATCACCAGCAATTCCCCTTTTGGATTCATATCACTCATAATTATGCCCCTATTCCGGCTTTCTTGTTCAGCCATTCTACCGCTTTTGATTCCTCTGTAAATTCTGCCTGCTCTTTCCAGGTTCCGTCACTCATCTGAAATACCGTTCCCTCAATGGTCGGTGTCTGGAACGTCACCGTCTCTCCTTTGGTATCTGTTTCATCGTTCGGCTCAGAAAACTGTGTTTTTTTCAGCCATTTTGCAAGGAACGAGTCTTTGTTGTTCCGTCTTACGCGTCCATAGAATCCGACACCATGATACGGTGCAATATCATCCGCTGATGCAACAACGGTCTCCGGCTCGTTTCCCTCGCTGTTTGCTGCTTTATACTCATGACCAAGCAGATCCGCATATACTTTCTGTGTCAGGTCATCCACGTTCAGGGAAATATTGCCATCCTTAAAGCTTTTATCGGATTCGGATACTCCATCATCTGCATATAACTTTACATCATTGCTGTTTGCAGTGATATTCGCTTTGATCGCCTTCGCAACTACAAATCCTTTTGCGTATGTAGTTCCGTCTTCATTCAGTTTTGCTGCTACCAGATATTTTAATCCAATTTTTGCCATGTTTCATCCTCCATGTCTTCTGTCATATTACACGATAAGATCACGTGTATACTTCCTGTTTCTTTTTCAAACAATGTCACTGCGTCACGCACTGCAAAACCTGCTTCCAGGAGCAGGGCACGCAGTCTTCTCTTCATACCCCGGAAATCATAATCTTCTGGGGCGAACAGATGAACCTGCCACCAGATTGACACCGCCTGCGGCCTGTCATCTGCATGGGCGATGCTGCGTTCATCTTCTTCGTTGTACACCAGGTACACTTCTTTGCTTCCCCGGTATTCCTGGTACTTTGCCGGAAGTCCGGTCTGCTCCAGGGTTTTCTTTAACAGCTCATCTGACTTCACAGGCTCATCTCCCTCGTAAATACTTCCTGCATTTTCCGAATCACATCCGGTCTTGCATTTAACACAGCGGTTGTCAGAACCGGAGTCGCCGGTCTTCCCCGGACACCATATTCCAGGTAAACCAGTTTTTCCATATTTCGGATATTTCTTCCGGATGCTTTCCCGGTCGGCCGGACAACCACACGATAACCATCTGCACTTTTCGTTACTTTTGTTGGTTTAATGGACGCTGCCATCTCACCGGTATCTCTGTGCTTTTCTGCCTGGCTGACAACTTCCTCCTGAAGGATCGGCACCGCTTCTTCCAGCATTTTTGGTGCGACCTCATCCGTCCTTCCAAGCCGGTCAAGCTGCATCATAAGGTCATCAAAACCATGTAACTCAAACTGTGCCATATCATCTTCCTCTCTGCCGGATCTTCTGCAGGGATATATCCATAGACTTCGGTCTGCAATCTGCGATCGTCTGCACCTGCTGGATCTTATACGTCTGCCCTGCTATAACGGCATAATGTCCTGTGGTGATATCTTCCCGGAATGGTACACGGATCAGGCGGTCAATCTGCATTTTTGCCGTCATTGCTTCATAATACCGCCTGACACCGACCGTGCGTTCCTGATAACGGAGTCGCTCCACTTCTTTTTCTGGTCTGCCATCTTCATCTATTTCATGAAAATGGCAGATGCCGTCATTATAGGTCTGGAAATCACTCTTGTCGTTCTGCATACTCACCTGTCTGCACCCCGATTCTCAGCATGATCAATTCCGCTCTGAAATTCTGTTCAAACAGCTCCAGGGCATTATTCCTTGCATACCTGCAGTAATCCAGGAGCAGGGATTTTGCCGCAGAATCTGTATCATAATCCTGCGGCGTTCCGGCTACCCTGTCCAGATAGTCTGCACCACGCCTGATAATGCCAAGGAGCTTTACATCGGTATCATTGTCTTCATACGTGATATCAAGATAATTCCTGGTATCCTGCAACATTTTCTCGACCTTCATAAATTACGCTTTCGCCTTTGTGTTCACCGGATTGTCCACCGTGTTTGTGATCTCCACTTTCATCGGTGCCGGCTGCAGGTTCGATACATCCAGATACTGGAATGCATTGTTATCTTTCGGACGGCCCATTCCGTAAAGTTTTGTGATGTATACACGGTTATCTTCCAGGAACTGGTATTCGTCAGAATACTCGATCATGCCGGAATCACCTGCTGCAACACCCATAAAATACTTTTTGGCAATACCCATAATTGCTTCCCCTTCATCCAGTGCGGCAGACTGTACTACTTTGGTCGGATATGGGAAGATGTTGTTCTTATAGGTTCCGTCTGTGGCACGTACTGTAGAAGACGGAACCACACGCTGGATGTAATCTACCGGATTGACCACCAGCATGACTTCCGGAACGGTACGGTAACCGCCAACGCTGTCCGGCTTCTTTGCCAGCGGTGCTACTGCTGCACAATATTCTTTCGGTTCCAGCGTTTTCAATGACACTTTTGCTTTATCTGCGTACACGCCCTGCGTCACCGCACCGTCCAGGTTTTTGCACATGCCGATCGGCTGGTCTTTTCCTGTCCCTTTCAGGATGCCTTTTTCCAGACCGGCTGAAGCTGCTTCTGAAAGAATGATCCTCACATAATTATCCAGCCACTCCGGTCCAAGTCCACGGACGAACATATCTTTCGGCACCGGGATAAATGCGGTCAGCTTTGCCAGTGTCATGTTCAGCAGGTCAATCTTTCCTGCAAGTTCTGTGCTGATCGCAGAATTTAACGCTCCCCAGGTTGCGAGGTCGATATTGTCTGCATTGATGATCATCTTCACTGCTCCCTGGCAGTTGATAAAGTCAATCTCTGACAGCAGTTCATGGGATTCACGCATATCATCGATTACTTCATCAATGATCGTTTCCGGCATTGCTTTGTTGATGTCGATCAATGCTTGCTTTGGATTTGCAGATTTTGCCGCATCAATCCATGCCTGGTAAAATGTTTTCTCTTCCCCTGTCAGCTGTCTGATTCCGCGTGATGCAAGGATCGTAGCATCTTTGCTCTGACGCAGGTCTTTGTATTCTTCCATGATTCGTTCCTGCACACCTTCCGCAAACGCCGCAAAGGCTTCTGCCATCGCATCATCATCATCTTCCTTCAATGCCTGGGAAAGTGCCTGCATCAGTTCTTTGTTTTCTTCTTTCAACAGATCTTTGTTTTTCATCCTATTCCTCCTTATTAAATGCATCAAAAAAAGCACTCAGCATTTTGAGTACTTTCTGTTCTTTGCCCTGTTCTGTTCCCGGTGTTCCTTCTGGATTTCCCGGAAATGGCTCTTTCTTTTTCGCCGGCGGAAACTGTTTCATCTCCTCACGGAAGCTTTTCATCGCCGACAGCTCCTGCCGCAGGTGCCGGATTTCTTCTGCTGCCTGCTGGTTTAATTTATTCTGGTCTGCCTGATACTCTGCGATCTCATCACAGAAACCATATTCCAGGCACTGCTGCGGTGTCAGGAATGTTTCATTGTCCATCATCTCGGTCAGCTGTTCTTCTGTCAGGTTCTTGGCTCGTTCCATGTAGATCTTGCGGTTGGATTCCATCAGAACGTCCAGATCATCTGCACATTTCCGCAGTGTCTGTGCATCGCCGTATACGGACATCGCCATATTGTGGATCAGCATCGATGTGCCAAGCCCCATAACGATCTTGTCACATGCCATGCAGATAACGCTTGCGATTGAATACGCAAATCCATCCACATAGCAGACCTTTTCTGCGTTGTGCTGTTTCAGCAGATTGTAGATCGCAATCCCTTCTTTCACACTTCCGCCATTGCTGTTGACATGAAGCTCAATCGTAGACGTTTCCGGAATCGCCGCCAGCTGCTCCCGGAAATAATTGGCACTGGTTTCGCTGTCATCATATTCCCAGGTCTCCCAGTTGAAATTTCCATAAGCCGTCACATCATCGTAAATATAGAGCTTGACCACTCCCTGCCCCGCCATCTGTTCAAAACGGTACTTTGTCTTCTTTCTCACCCTGTGTCACCCCCTTTCACATCCGAAACCTCGGATAATTCCGTATAATTTTTCGTAATAAAGTGCATCTGGCTTTCCTCCGTTCCCAGTTCTGCATCACCAAGTTTCTGACGCAGTTCATCAACGCAGTACATACCGCTTGCGATCAGCTTGTCAATCTTCTCGGCAATGTCAAAGACATCAATATGCATAACGGCCGTAGTGTCAATCTTCAGATAGTTCCCTTTTTGGATCTCCTTCCTGCCGTACCGTTTCCGGTTGATCTCTTTCTGTATCATCTCGCACAGCGGATCGATACAGAACGTAAGAAAGTTCCTTGTGATCTTCTCCACATCCGACACATCGCCTTTCAGCAGGGACACCGGTATGGAAAACGCCCGTGCTACCGTTTCTACAATCTCATCAAGAATATCTGTGATATCCTTAACCTCCGAAGTAGATTTTTTACTCTGTTCTGCTGCCTGTTTTGTATAATTAAACCCATCAAACAACGGAAGAACTGCACTCCTGCTATTGAAAAATGTCTTAAAACGGTTGTTCATCAGGTCTTCAAAGACTTCTTCAAAGCTCCGTTCTCCATACTTTTTACCGCTTGCGATCGCATCGATCTTCAATGTTCCTTTCTCTCCGCCTGCTTTTTCGTATTTATCCACCGCTTCATTCAACAGTTCATCATATCCCGCACACAGATTTGACAGAAGGCTTCGGATATTTTTGTTGCTCAGGCGGAAATACAGCACTTCGGACATTCGGAATGTCCTATCGAACGTCAGTCCTTTCCGGTACACATGGCTGAATACAGTTTCTTTTAATGCATATTCTTCTTTCACAAACCCTTCTGCAATCATAAGCTGCCCCTTGGACTCTATCACCAGACACTCGTTGTTATATAACAGCTTCGCCACCAGCTCCTGCAGGAACTGACTTGCATTCTGGTTCAGATTCGGTTCAAAATTCCATGCATAATATTCTTCCCCACTGTTTTCTTTTCCTCCGGAATAGGTTTTGAATTCACACTTCGAAATACAGTTTGCGATCAGATTGATTGCCGCATGGATTGTAAACTCTTCCATGACAAGCTTCGCCATCTTCTCCTGATCCACGTATTTCTGAAGCGTTTCCGTAGAAACTTCAACGCTTTTTCCTCCAAGCGTTTTACCTTTCATCCAGCTCCAGAAGCCCATCTTCCCACCTCCTCTCAATAGGTATATACGCCAAAGTCAATCTCTTTATAGTCCATTTCTTCCGGTATTTCATCCAAGATCACGATCGTGTTGACAAATGCCATAAATCCATCTGTCTTCCTGTAATTCGGCTCAATCTTTCCATACGTGATATTGCCGTTGCTGTCCATCTGCTTTTTTGTGTTGTTGGTATACCACCGCATGATCGGCGTATCTCCAAACACGATGTTATGGTTGATAAACAAAGAATTGATGATCGGTGCTGCCTGCATGATATGGCTCGGCCGTACCAGCAGGATATTCTTCCGTTCAAACGCATCAAACCCAATCTTCTTAAACTCGGAATTGAGCAGTGAGTAACGGAAGTTATCGATCGCAATCTTCAGGATGTTATATGTCTGTCCCATTTTCTCAAACCATCCGGTCACCCGATGCGGCGGAATCTCCACATCGTCCACCATCTCTGCGTCTCCTTTTTCACACCACTCCTGAAGCGGTGCCTTAATGCCCGGAAGATCACGGGAGCTTCGGCAGATAAAGGTATGCTGGATGTAATACACCTTGCCCTTTACGTGGAATGTCAGACCACAAACCACAAAGTCGTTCGTCTTTGCATAATCCACGCCTCCGACACAGTTCCTTCCTGTCAGATCCGGTATTTCCTGGCTTGTGGCTGCCTTGATGTCTTCCCATGTGGCAACTTCCACCTCTTTATTGCCGATTGGATAGTTGCACCGCTTTGCCATATACTCTGGGTAATAATCCATGTTGTACGGCATATCAATGATTTCCTTCTGTATCGTAGTCCGAAGGCTTGGGAAATCATTCAGACTCGGAATTGCCTTGACCAGCTTATCAATCTGATTCCATTCCTCTTCTTTCTCGATACGGCACCAGAATACCAGTGTACGGTTCAGTGGATTATATTCTTTCAGGATTGCCCTGTTCTGTTCCTTCTCCTGATCCAGTACCGCTCCCCTGATGTGCCCATCCGTTGTGATCGTGATGATACGGCCGTGCCAGACTTTTCCAAGTCCGGATTTCAGCGTGTTCATGTTCTGCACATCCGTGTACTCGTGTTTCTCATCGAAAATGATACAGCCAGTACGTTTGCTGTCCTTGCCACGCTTCGAAGAAGTGTTGTAACGCAGTTCTGACTTTGTATCCTTTCCTGTAATCAGTTCCCTGGTTGCATGATAGTTCTTCTTCAGGACGCTTTTATACTTTGCTTCCACCGGATCTGTGATCACCTCGTAAACATCTTTGAATGACGTTTTCGCCTGGTCCTCGGCATTTGCCATCAAGTCAATGTTATAACCGCGTATCCCGTGATACGGCGATAGGAAGTAAAAGCACAGGAAAGAAATAAAACCATTCTTCCCGCTTCCGCGTCCTACCATTACGCGGATTTCATTGAAAACGATATCGCCGTCTGTAAAATACACTCCGACGATCAGGGCAAACAAAAAAACCTCCCATTCGATCAGACGATATGGGAAGTACTTCTGCAGGGATAATCCTTTTTCTATTTTTTCGTTATCGATAATGACATCTTCACGTTCCAGCACAGGGATTACAAGATTGTCGATCATAAGCTCCTGTTCCTGGCAATGAAGGACCTCATTGTTTTTGATCTTACGCAGATAAGGGTCAATGTATGGGCTATAGCTCCTCATCGTCCTCACCGCCCGTCAGGTTCACATCCTGTGGCTTCAATCTCAGGAAGCGTAAGATGTTACGCATCTCGGATGAGATCCGGCGTTTTTCGGCAGTGGCATCCGTGTATACCTTTATGGAACAGTTTCCGGACGATTTCAGTGCAATAAGTGTCTCATTAATCCACGATAAATCATCGTAAAATGACATATATTCATCTACCTTATCCTGTAAAAATTTTTCAGACAGCTTATTCGAAACCAGTGCATTTTTCAGGCTTTCCAGCGTTTTTCGTCTCTGTGCCGCCTCGCTCTTTTTCCTTGCCATTTTGCCTTCACCACCCAACTTTTTCAGTTTTTTCAAAATTTCTCCGGATACAAGCCCCCTCCCCGGTCACCGGTTCCCCAGAGTTTTTTCATTTTTTTCGGCCGGGGGGATGCCCTGCCACCGCTCCTTCTACCATCGCTCCTCATTGATAAACCTGCGTTTCTTATGATGCTCCTCATAATGGCACCGTTCACAGATCGGTTCCAAGTTCTCATCCTCCAGTGCCAGCTCCGGATGTTCCCGCAGATACTTCTTATGGTGCACGGTTCTCGCCCTTACGACAAGCCCTTTCCTTTTACACCTTTCGCACTCATAATGGTTTTCACGCAGTATCTGTGCCTGTTTCTTTCTCCAGACCGGTGATGCATAGAATCTGTGTACATCATTTTCCCGAATCAGCTGCGTGATCCAGTCCAACATCTCTTTCTCCATATACACCACCCCCGAACGTGAATAAGCACCTGCATCTGTATGCAAGTGCTTACCACAATGAAAAGGAATTAATATGATTATTCAGCAGCGGCAACTCCGCCTTTGGCTTCCATTGTATTATAAAACGAATAATCCGAATAAAACGAACTTTTTTTATTTTATCTTCTTTTTTTTCAGGTATGCATCCCTTATCATCAGCCGCGGATAATCCGGGCTTTTGCTGTGTCCGGTCTTGCTTGCGATCCGCTCCCAGGTCATCCCATCCACGTAGAACATCCGGAACACACATCTTGTCTGTCCGTCCTCTATTGCCTCGATCCATTCACGGATTGCTCTGGCTTCCTCTTTCTTCCGCTGCAAAGATTCTTTCCGCCGATTGTATCGCTCATGATCAAAACCCACGACACTTTCCGGTTTCTTCGATCCATTCTTTCCGTTAATGATCACACTGTTCCCCATGCCTTTATCTGTCAGCCGCAGCTCCCTAAGCTCGCATTCCAGTATCGGAATCTCCTGCACCAGTTTCCGATACCCGTCAAGTTTTGCCCTTGTCATTTCCACCGGCATCGCCTCCCCTCGTATGTATCACAGTTTCCACTTTCTTCCGGTGTGCTTGTCAGTGATTTCCGTCACTTTGATCCCCTGCACACTCACAACCGTATTCAACGCATCAAATATCTTTCTGATGTGCTTCGGCATCTTATCCGCCTTTCGCACGGCTCTGTCTGCTGTCGGATCACGGTATCCTTCATGATTCATCCACATCACTCCAATCTTGCATTTGTCCGCACCACGGGCAATACGGCAGATACTTTTGCACCTCATCGCCGCAGTTTCGGCACTCGTAGGCTGTTCCACCAAACACGCTCAGTACAGCCTGCGGTTTCTTCGGTGTTTTGCTTTCATCGCTCATCTTCCCGCCCTTTTCGATCTCCTGTGCCCTGCGTGGCGGGCACTGATTATTTGATTGCTTTCGCTCCGATGACACAAGCCGGGGCGAAGCGAAAACTGTTCACTGCGTGGCTGTTGTAGACGTAGCCGGACGCGGACACATACCACGTATAGTACGCGGTGCCTCTGCTCGCAGATCTTGTCCAGTGCCACTCTGTCTCCTGCTTCGGATTGACTTTCACGCAGTCGCGTTCTGATCTGAACCGCTGATACTTCTTTTCTTTGTCCTTCATTTCTTCCACGGACAGAAGGAAGAATGTGTCCAGTGTTGCCTCTCTGTCTCCGTTCTCCTTTTCTGGTCAATACTCTTTCTTCGCATACCGGACACACCATTCTTCCCTCCGGTATGATTTCGCCACACATCACGCATCTGTCTTCCATCGTTGTCTCCTAATCGAACGGAAGCTCTTCTTCGATTCCGTCCGGTATGTTCATAAAGCCGTCTGCTCCTGGAACCGTTTGGCCGCCTCAGCGTCTACCGCACGCTCCAGATGATTGTAATGTGCCCGCCGCTTGGCGTTCTTCTCAGATGCTTTCATCGCACACATCACTCCAATCCTGTGCCTGTCCGCACAATGGACAGGTCGAGCTATTTTTTATAAGTACGACGCCGCAGTTTCGACATTCATATCCCACCACACCAAAATTTCCAAATACAGTCAGTGGTTTCCTGGGCAATAACTCATTCACTTCTGCACGCGACAGCCAGTGTATACCATGGTGGCTCTCTCGTCCAACTGCCACCAATCGCAGCGTCTCCTGGCTATATTCCGTTGTACTGTACTCAGTTACCTCCATTGTTGGGATATCCAGGAATTTTCCGCACAGAACAGCTGTAAATGCTTCCAGCATCTTCTGTTCAATACTTGCATTATCTTTTTCCGGATCCCGGTATATTCCTGTGCATTGTCTCAACGGTTCCCCACTAATCTGTTCGAACACCGCCCATACATCCGTACTACAGGTTATTCCTCTGGAATAATATTCCAAACGTTCCTCTGGGGATTCGGAATCGTCAAAGAAGCAGAATCCCACAGAGTCCGTCTTATCTCCTCTATCTTTCCAGACGGTATGATTTTTCAGCTTTTCTCCTCTCAAATACTTGCCCAGTTCTTCAATGCTCATAAATCTCACATATCTCATCTTCCCGCTCCTCTCATGAACCTGTCCAGCACCGACATTCTCCAGTCATATTCCATTTTCAACTGATAGCAATCACAACAATGTGTTCCTGTTGTTACATCACTGAATTCTTCGCTTCTTGTGCATCTGCATGTTCCATTCTCACTATGGTATCTGCATGTGTTACAGTTTTTATTATCGTTCATTCTTTTTCTCACCCTTCTATTTTTATATCCCGCAAATACTCCAGGATATCTTTTTCTTTCAGTTCGTCCTGATCGTACAAGATAGCTGTCAGTGTCGTTGCTTCGCTTTTCCAGTACACCTGCTTCGGAAATTTAGGATTAAAGAACGGTCCCTGAACTTCATGCTCATGATCTAAGTTCATCGATGCAGAATCAATTGCTTTTACGAATCTGTCATTTAACACTTCTACCCGTCCGTCTGCTGCCTGTAATACCCTCATGGCTTTTCCATTTGGGTATCTTTCCAACACAATCGGCGTCACGGTTAATTTCTCCTCTTCCTCTCGGTTCTCTGTTCTGTCTATCATACCCCAGCGAACCTCGCCGATTTCGTACTGGTTCTCTTCCTTCGTTGCCTTAAAAGCTTCTCCTTTTCCCGGAAGCTCTCCCGTCAGTTCAATAACTGCTGCCAGCTGCTTTTTATCCATGGATTCTTTTTCCGTAACAATCGCCCAGCCAGAACCGCCAAACAGCACATCATCCCCTCTTCGTGCCACGCATAAGCCTACACCTGTGTAGGCTTGTTTGAGCAGTCTTTTAAAATCTTTCAAATGCACAAACATTATTTCATTCCACCTTTCATCTTTACTCGCTAATTTCAATAACTCTCCTGATGTACTTCATCATCTTTTCAGTTATTCTCATCGCTGTTTCATATTCTTTTCTTTCCATTGCTCTTTGAATCTCTTTGCAGTATGCCTTAGTCTTCAGAACGCGTTCTTGAATTTCCGCTTCTTCTGTATTTTCTGGAACGTTCTCTTCAACTTCAACTTCATTTTCAGCATTTTTCGGAACGTCTTCCTCAATTTCAACCACATCTTCCATGATTTTCGGAACGCTTTCCCCAGTTTCAATCACATTTTCCATGATTTTCGGAACTCTTTTCTCTGTTCTTTCCTCGGATTTTTTCGCCGGCGAAATTACTGTTTTTTCCGTCTCTTCGACTTTCGGATCTGGCTGTCCAGTTCGCTCTGGTTCATGTTCCCCGCTTTCAGGATTTTCTCTCTCAGTTCCGCTGTCTCTTTGCGGTTCTGCTGCCAGTTCTTCCACTTCTCTTTCAGGTTCGCTATCTGTTCTTTCATGCTCAGCTTCTGTCACCTCTTCCATTGTCTCTTCTTCCGGTTCATCACCAAAAGCATCCAGGATCGATTAAAAAATCCATTATGTTCATCTGTCCAATATGTTCCCATGTTTCTGTCTCTATTCCGCATGTTTCCAGTGCATCTTGATACCTTACCCCATTATTTTTTAATTCCATACAGATCTGATAATGCTTTGGGTGTGTCATTGCTATTCGTTGGAATCTATTCGGACACTTTTCCATATGTGCACCAAAAGCACAGAACATGCATCCGGTACGCTGTTCACCTGTTGTGTAGTATATACCACCGGGCGTTTGCTCTATGTCGCCATATACAGAACATATTTCAATATCATTTTCTACTATGTATCTAAGCACATCCTGCCTTGTCCAAGGACCAAGCGGCTGGCTCTTAATTGTTTTTCCATCATATACATTGCAACCTGTATGAGCATACTGGTGTTCGCGTCTAAAACTTTCATCTTGCGTTGTCCCAATATATGGCACTCTTCCAGTCTTTTTTGCATAATCTTTAAACGGTTTTTTCTTGGTAATGTTACAACACTGTTCACTTATATCAAATTGTGTATCCAACAAAAATCTCCATTTTTTAGGAAGCATTCCGAACTTCCCTCTTTCATCGCCATTCATCAAATAGTTTCTGTATCTGTCTGATAAATTTCCATGCCGCAGTTTCCTTATCTTCAGTGCCGTCTCTTTGCTAATTAACGGAAATCCATATTTCTCAACTACCTGTTTAAATGTTAATCTGCTTCCGTCTTTCCATCTGGGATATATTTCAACAAATTCCCCGCTGGCCTGACGTGCAAATCTTACTATCTCAGGAAATTCCAAACCAGTATTTGAGAATACTGCCGGGACTTCCAACCCTACGGTTTTTCTTATCATATGCAACAATGCTGTGCTGTCCAAGCCACCAGAATAGCTCAAATATACTTGACCATCCCAGTTGTAATACCATTCCTTGATTCTGCGTTCCGCAAGCGTTTTCTTTACCTTATACGGTAAATATTTTCTCTGGCTAAACTGCCAATCATTTAATTTTAGATCATCTTCCTGTATGAACATCTTTTTCTCCTGTCTCTTCTTTCCCTCTCAATGTCTTCTGCTTTCCGCCATACGCCTTTCCGATTTCCGATGCCCAGCAATAAGGACAACTCTCTGCATATTCATGTTCGTCTTTTTCTCCGCATTGTGTATTGCAGCTCTCATTCTCAGGGCAACATATGCAGCATTCATCATGTCCACAAAAGTCCGATGGTAAAGCACATTTTCCTACCATTTCTTCACCATTTCCTTCACTTCGATCTCTATCGCATAATCAAAAAGCCAGCGGAACGCTTCCAAAATCGTATCCTTGATAATGCCATTATGTGTCGGCATCTCCAGTACAGCCCAAATCGCCTGAAGTTTTTCAGTCTCACTATATTTATCGCTTCTAATCTGTTCAAAAACGGCCTGTGCCTTTCCGATATTCATATCTCGTTTTCCTCCTGTCCATTGTTGCTTTCCCATCATGCAAACGGTAACTCTTCGTCAATACCGTCCGGTATGTTCATAAATCCATCTGCATCTACTTGCGGCTCTGGTTTCTGCTCAGATCTGCTGTTTTCTCCCTGTCCTGCTGCCGCTTTGCTTTCCGCAAATTCCTGTTCCTCTACGGCTACATCTGTCGTGTAAACCTTGTTGCCATCTCTATTGGTATAGCTCCCGGTCTGGATGCGGCCGGTTATCACTACCTTCAAGCCCTGGCGGAAATACTTTTCTGCAAACTCTGCACTGCGGCCAAACGCCACACAGCTGATAAAGTCAGCACCTGCATCGCCTTCACGCTTGTAGCGTCTGTCAACTGCCAGCGTATAGCGTGCAATTGCCGTGTTGCTCTCTCCGTTAGAATTACGCATCTCCGGGTCTCTGGTCAATCGTCCCATTAAAATTACTTTATTCATTCTTCATCCTCCAGATAATCAAATATCGTCCGCTGTCCCATATTGCCTCCTTACTCGTTCAATGTTCTTTCCAGTGCATCGAAATCATAGTCCCTTTGCGGAAATGCATTGAATGTATTCTTTACGGTTTTCTTTTCCTTCTTCTTGGTTGGCTGCTTCTTGACCGGGTAAAAACTCTTCCATCCTTGCACTGTAGCTTCTTCCACTATCATCAGCTGCTCTGCCATATCATCACTAAGACTTCCGAGCTTCTTTCTGAGCAACCGTACCTGGTAATCAGATAACTCCCTGCCGTTTTTTTCTTGACTGCTCAGGTATCCCTGAAAAGCTCTCTCAAGTTCTGGATCATCGAAAGTAATGTCCGGCGGAGCCGTATCTATATCTATATTTCTTTTTTCTTTTATTTCTATAGGACTTTCTTCGGAACTATTTTTATTTTCTTCCGAAGTAATTCGATTTTCTTCCGAAGTAATTCGATTTTTGGGTGCATTTAAGAAAGGCTCCTCTTCTTCCCCGTTTCCGAGGAGCCAATACTTATCGCTATAGAGCTGTCTCTTCATGCGTTTTACTGCTATCTCGTAATAACGACGCTGAATCCCAACAGAGGTGATGATGTTTTCCGTCATGAGGTCATCATCAATGAGACCTATCTCAGAGCAGAAGTGCACCACTTGCACGACAGCTTTTTGCCCCTTCACCCACTTGTTGCCGATCATCCTTGTGATCATTCTTGATAGCTTATCAAGTGAGATCTCTGCGTAGTAACCTTGCTTGTATACGATGCACAGAATGCAGTCATATACAGTCACTCCCAGTGGACCATATCGGTCTAGGAGATCGAAGACCTTATCGTCTTCGTAAAAATCAATCATCTTCGGAAAGTAACTGAGTCCTTTTTTGTTAGGAGCACCACGCCCCATGCCGGACACCTGCCTTTCCTGTATATTACTTAAGTTCCATCAGCGTAACGCTTAAATACGCTTCCTCTTTGTACGCCTTTGTGACGCTCAGTTTTATGATCTGCATATCATCATGGTATGCGATGCCGTTCAGGGCATCCAGCACAACCTTTGCGATGTTGTCACTGTCCGGCTTCTTTGCCGGCCAGATCTTCCCTGTCAGCATGTCTTCCCTTTTCTTCTTCGAGATGCTCTTAGGCGGTTCGAAGAAAGCTAAGATATTAGCAGCTACATACGCATCATCCGCAAACCGTTTCTGTCCGTATTTCTGTTGGAAACAGGTCTTGATCAGGTTTTCGTACAGCACCGTCTTTTCCGGTGTTACGCTGCTCATTTTATCGCTCCTGCTGTTGTAGAACGTTCTCGCCCGGGCTTTACCTTGCGGCTTGCCCGGTACGGTGAACGTGAACAGCTTTGGTTCTTCGTTATTGTTCTGACTGTTCATTTTCTACTTCCTTATACTCCTGGTCGATGATGTTCGGGTCTTCCTGCTCATTGACCACCTCGGACATATCGACGTTGATCTCGCTCTTGATACTTTCGTCATTGCTCATCTGCATAACGAAATCTGTTTTCAGCGGTGCATATTTCAGGCACTTCTTGATCACAGTTTTCATTGCCATTGCCTCATAGTTCGTTTTCCATGGGCTGTAGGAACTACCGAAACTCTGACTGAACCGTCTTGCATGGTTGTCAATGTCTTCCTTGCTCATAACTTCAAAACCAAAGCCACCATTGACTGTTTTCCACATAGCATATACGAAAATCAGTTTTCCTTTGTTTTCTCTCGCTGGGATGTGGTGAAGATCTGGATTCAGACCGTATTCATAGGAAAAAACATCATTCTCATAAACACAGCGAGCCTGAACGGTCTGAAAATTATCATTCCGGTTTGCGAGGTCAATCAAACCTTTGTAACCTATCTGGAACTGGCACTCCAGCTTCCCTTTGTTTCTATACGGGATCAGGTACGCCTGTCCCAGCGGCGTGTTTGGTTCCAGTCCAAGCTGTGCTGCGTTCATCAGTGCCCCGAGGAAGGACATCTGCGAACACTCTGCAAGCTTTGGTGTGGTGTTCAGTGCGGATAATGCCATGCGTGTGAAACGCTCCGGTGTGATCACCTGCGGCAGAGCCTTTTTGATCTCCGGCTCCATTGCCTTGATCATGTCTGCAATGCTCATGTTTTTTGTCAGCTTCACTGCTTCATTCTTTCTGCTGGTCTTTTCTGCCAGTGCGTCTTTTACTGCCATCTTGCTTCCTCCTTATGCTCTCTCAGCTCTTTTTACGGTGAACCGTCTGTTTTCAGACTGTTTCAATACCTGTTTGTAGATTTCCGGGAAATCTGCTTTCAGCTGCTTCGAATCTACACGGTTCGCGGTCACACTCTTCCAGGTGACGCAGTACAGATCCGATACTGCCATCTCTGCATCTTCCATATAAACCTTGATCTCCTGCTCAATCTGCTTCTTCTCTTTCTCCAGCTTGTCCTGAAGGTCGCTGATCTCTGCACGACGTTCCAGCTTTTCATCGAAATCAACCAGCGGGATCATCTTTTCCGGTTCAGAACTTCCGTAATACTTCTGCAGCAGTTCTTCCGCCGCCTTGCTTCCGTCCGGTGCCGGCATCTTGTCTGCCTTTACATTGTTCTGCCAGAAATCACTTTCAATATCAATCAGCATCTGGATCGTTTCCTCATCGCGTTCGATCTTTCGCCAGATGAACTCCTTCCCAAGCACCACACATGCGATATACCAGGCATCCGCCCCGGTCACTGCCATGTAATGGTGGCACTGGATCTCGTAGGATTCCGGGATATGCCCGTCTTTCCACTTGTCAGCTGAATAGGCAGACGCTGTCTTGCATTCCAGACCGGCATTCTCACCAACTACCAGGCGGTCAACGTTCGCCATCATGAAATCATGATCCGGATGCCCATAGATTGCATTGGCACGGCGTACCTTTTTTCCTGTCTCTTCCATAAACCGGCGGGCAACGTACTCCTCCAGGTCTCTTCCCTGTCTCATTGCCTCATTGTCTTCTTTTTCCCCTGCTTCTTTCTGCGTCTTATCCTGGAAGACAGCGATTGCAGAGCTGTACGGGTTCAATCCGCAGATGCTTCCGACATCACTTCCACCGATGCCCAGTTTTCTGTATCGCAGCCATTCTTCATGGCTCATATCTACTGTCGAAATTAATTTATGTAATTTCACTTGATTTACCTCCTATGTTTGCTCTATAATGAGCTTGAAATGTTATTTTTGTGTCCCGGATCGCCCGCCAAAGCACCGGGACTTTTTACTATTTCAGCCGTTTTCTTTTCGATGATCACAAACTCGCCTGTCTCGATATTCATTGCATGCAGGCGTGTACTTTCGTTCGAAACTGAAATATATTGTTTTGAATCCAGTCCTGCTCGTCTCATCAGCTTAATGCCCGCCTGGTCGCGTCCTTCATTTACCCAGATCATCTGCTTTCCCCCTCCAGACGGATACATACTTTTGCCAGCTCCGCTGCAAGCTTGTATTCCTTTTCGTATCTACTGCCTCCATGTGTTTCCTCCACTCTATCAACAAATTTCTGGAGGCTTCCCGAAAAGCAGCCACATCTTACTTCTACCGTATTATCCTTAGTCCTGTAAAATGTAATAAATCCATTTCGGCTTCCGATCGGTCCTTGTACAAAGAAATGCCTCGTATTGAAAACTTCTGCGTTGCCAGAAACCCACGCATCGCCGTAAACTTTTGCATCGCCACAAACCCACGCATCGTCGTAAACCCTTGCATTGCCAAAAACCCACGCATTGCCAAAAACCCACGCATTGTCGTAAACCCTTGCATTGCCGTAAACCCACGTATCGTCGTAAACCCTTGCATTGTCGAAAACCCACGCATTGCCAGAAACCCACGCATTGCCGAAATGTGAAAGATTTTCCTCTTTCTCGATGTATCCGCCGAACTCTCCAGTTTTGACAGACCCGAAATCACGCACTGCTCTGATCCGGTACAGTGTTTTCCCGTAAACTGTGACCGTTTCCTCTGTTAATTCATATTTTTTCATTCTGCTTCCTCCTTCTCCGCCCACAGCATGATGCGGATTACTACCGCACACCACACGGTAATGGCAGTGCCGATAATATCGCGTTCGCAGATTACACTGTACTTTCCCAGCCACCAGAACGTGAACGCCGCGGTGGCTGTGGCTACGATCGGGGCAATCACACCAGCTCCGGTTGTTTCTTCCACTTCTTCTGTTACTTCTGTTGTTTCTGTTTCTTTTTTCATCGCTTTTCTCCTTTCCATACGAACCCGGTCAGTTCGTACAACTTTTTGGGACTGATGTATGTACTTCTTCGACTTGCCTGCCCTCTTTTGGTCGGCTTTGATCGGAACACCAGTCCGATGTCTAATTCGCCGGACTCCATTCGGTTGATCACTGTGCTCTGTTCCACTCCCAGAACCTTTGCGGCTACCCTTGTGGGTACCGGTTCAGGCGGGAATTCTGGCTGCTTGCACTCCCGGAGTACTTCCAGAAGCATTTTTTTAAGTTCTTCCATTTTGCTCACCTCACTTTCCTATTCATTCATCGTCAGAATCGCAATCCAGAACAGCAACAGGATTGCTAATGGTTTCAACATTTCCTTACCCCGCTTTCTTTATTGACTTCACCCTGTTTTCCTCTTATCCTTGTTATACAGGCACTGCCATGCCGAGTACAAAAGAAAGGCGATTGTTCATTATGGATATAAAGCCTATAAATGTTAGAGGATATGATACCTACTACACTGAATGTATTGATAACTCTGGAAAATATCTTTTAATTGCTATTCCTTCTACCACAACTAAAGACATTTCCAATATTTGCAATACATTCTTAGAAGGTCACCTCATCACCATGATCGACTATGCCACTGTAGACAATGTTCGATTCATAAAAGCGTATTATTAACTGTAATGTCAATTTGTTTATGCTTTCCCGGATTTGCTGGATCAGCATTAAACAATTTTTGTAATGGCCAGCCATCTGGTCCCGGGAAAGTAACAACAACAGGCTCTTGCACTTCTCGACCGTTGATTTTCAAAATGTCCCTGTCAATATCTGCTTCTAAAGATCTGATACACATTTCTCCTACCCCGCTTTCTGTTCTGCTTCGTCTGCGAACTTCTCTTTTTCCAGACGCTTCATTACTGCCATTCCTTCTGCGATACCAAGAATGTAATCTTTCTTTTCTTCCGGTACTGCCTCGATTGCTTCAGAAAGTCTTTTGATTCTCTCCTGCTTCGTCATTTAATCACCTACCTCTCTTGATTTTGGTTGCTTTATCTTGCAACTTGGTTTAATCTTATCACTTCTAAGTTCATTTGTCAATCATGTTTTTGCAACTCAGTTTAAATTTTTATTGACTTTCAGTTTAGGCTGTTGTATTATTGGAATAACAGAGGGAGGTGATTATACGAACGAACTAATATATCGTGTAAGAAAGGTTTTTAAAGAAGAAAACAAAACACAAACCGCTTTGGCAAAGGACTTAAATGTAACACCAGCTTACATTTGGAAACTTCTTAATAAAGACGATGCTCTTCCAAGCGATCGGTTGATAGATGACATATGCGAAAAGTACAAAATTCGCAAAGAATGGCTTACAGAAGGCAAGGGTGACATGAAAGCACCTATAGATAGAAATGACGAAATTGCTCGCTTAGGTGCTGATCTGTTTAAAAGCGAAAGCGGATCATTTAAAGAACGTCTGCTTTTTGCACTGGCTGCATTAGATGAAAGTGAGTGGCAAGTTCTTGAGGATATCGCAAATAAAATTACAAAAAAAGACTAGGCTTTCGCCTAGTCCAGAAGTCTCAGAATTATTTTCAATACAAGATCCAATTCTGACGGTTTCAACTTATCCAACAGACCTATAATTTTATTTTTTACCGTTTCCATCCTATGTACCTCCCGATCACGTTTTTTTCAAACATTTGTTCGAAAAACTTTGGTTTTATATTATCACAAAAATATTTGTGATGCAACTGTTTTCGAACATTTGTTTTAGTAAAATTTTCCTTTCATCTTAACAAACGTTTCAGGAGGAAAAAAGTTGTGCGTTGTCCGGAATCCCGGACGCTTTTTGAAAATCACTTATATTCAGACTCATAAAGATCTGAAATTGTGGTTTTCAGCCCTGCTGCCAACTGTTCCATAGTTGCCAGTGTAGGGCATACCTGACCGGTCACTATGTCACCGATCGTAGACCGGGGAACACCGGTCATAATTGCCGCCTGCCGGATTGACAGGTGGTGCTGTTCTAAAAATTGGGATAATAATATTTTCATGGTGTTATTATCTCCGGAAAAAGAAAATGTATTCAAAGGAGAAAGTGAAATATGAAAAAGAAGGTTTTAATCCTATTATGTGTGTTTTCTTGTTGTAACTTAGTAGGATGTAACGTAGACTCAGAGCTATTATTTGGTTCTGAAGCTCAGCAAGAAACAGAAAAAGTAACTCCTGAAACCGCTACGGAAGCTAGTACCGAATATTATGAATCTTTAACGTTCCGTTCGAAGCTAGGCAAGAGAATTAAAGATAACATAGAAGAGCATTCACCTTGGGAAACTGCCAATACAGAAGTTGATAAAGTGGTTGTGCATTCTTCCAGGAAGAATCCTCAAAATCCATTTTCTATAAATATTGATCTTGTTTACCACGGTGGTTTTACGTTTGGACAAGAAGTTAGAATTGCATTCAATGCTATTAAAGAAGAATTATCCGATATTGATGAAAAGGCCGAAAGTATTCACATCAAAACTGCATATTTCAACGATGCTTCTAAATTTATTATGGCTACAACGACTGATTTTGGAGAAACTTGGCATTATGTACGCACTACGGATGGAATCACCGATTCAGAATTCGGTATAAGCCTTGATGAACTTGAATCCTTTGACGAAGTTCGCTTAGACGATAAAACAAGTACGGATTCTGAATCTGAAACAGAAGCGGATTTTTTAAATACCCTTCCTCTTGCTAGTTACGAAGACATTGCCGCTGGGAAATATACCGGTCAAGATGTATGTGTTGACGTTGTGATTGATAAAAAGATAGATTACAATTATTCAGACGGTGATTCTTGCTCTTTCTCCTGTTGGATAAAAGGAAATGATGGATATTTCTATTCTTTCAGTCATAAAGTTGATGAATCCGAAACAAGTAAAGGATTTATTGAGGCAAAAAATGGTGATGTTGTCCGTTATGCGACAACTATATACAGTGATAATTCTTTCGGAACTTCTACTATTTTAGCTTCTGGAATTATTGGAAAAGAAGATTTGCAAAACGTATATGATACCTATAAAACTAGTTTAAATGAATTTGATTATGAATCTGCCGAACGAAATCCAGATGAATACAAAAATAAATACTACAAGGTTTCTGGACAAATTGTGCGAATAATAGATGAAACTGATTATTCTGCTGATTATCTTTTATCTACCAATCAAGGATATATTTATCTCTCGAATCCTGATGGCAAAGAAGCTCGCGGATCCAGATTATTAGAAAATGATAATGTAACTGTATATGGAGATTTTACAGGATTAACAACGTATTCTTATTTAAGTGATAAACAATATATCCCCGAATTCTTTTCTGCTATCATTGAGTTGAATTAGTTGTTAAAGGAGAGTGAGTCATGAAACTGACATCCGGTTTTAATTTTGAAAATTATGAAATTACAGATTATTTAGGATTTTGTTCAGGAGAATACGCTTTAAATACAAAGTTTCTTTCTGACTTTAATCTTTTATCTTCGTATTCTGAAAAACTTGAAGCGGCTCAAAAAAATGCTCTCGACCTTTTAATCAGCAACGCAAAGCAAATGGGTGCCAATGCAATTATCGGACTCGATATCGATTATACTACTGATGACCATGATATTATGGGCGTAATCGCAAATGGCACTGCTGTAACAATAAAGAGCACTTTGAAAGAACCTGTCGTTCCTGTAAAAATAAATGTTATCAATTATAACCCTGATTTGGAATTTAGGGTATCGTCCTTGACGATATTGCCAGATACTGAAAAATCTACAATTACTGCAACATTATTCGGAAAATCATCTGAAAATATTACTGGTGTTCTCGCTGATATCTTTCTTGTTGATATCTTCGATGAATTGCACCCAGTACATTACACAGGTTTTTCACGTTTTGATGTTGCACAAAACTTTGCTACTTCCATCAGTACACCTGTTCCTTGCAGTTTGGAACTTAATATACTTCCGCTAATTAAGTACGCTAAGGTATCCATTAAAAAATACATATTTGGCAACACTGTCATAACAGCTTCAGATAATGATTGTCTTCTGGATATTGAGCAGGAGACTATTTCCGAAGATAATACTGACAATATTTTCTCTAACTACAAATTGCAGTTAGATGAATATATGGATTCTGTATGCCACATGAACTCTGCCACTGAAATATTGCATTATACAAAAAACCTTATTGAAGAAAATCATGATTTTATACAGGCTGACTTAATACAATTAATTTCTTCTTGTGCAAGTCTTGAGCGTATGTATGGAAATTGTAAAAACGATTGCATTGAAAAAATCAAAACTTATTTTGATAGTATCTAAAAACAACCAAACAACAAAAAATCCGCCCCGGTGTTACCAGCACCGAAGCGGATCAGCGAATCTATACAGGTCTGGAGACCGGCATGATCATCTCTAAGCAAGCTGATTATACCACAATCCTCCAGCACCTGTACAGGTGTATTTTTTATACTCATTTTTAAGGAGGATGATATATTATGGCAAAATACAAAAAGAGAAAAGACGGCAGGTACGCCGCATGGGTAACTACCGATGAAATAAATCCAGAAAACGGAAAAAGAGTCCGTATACAGGTATATGGTCGTAGTGTTGCGGAGCTGGAACGTAAGAAAGCCGAGGTGATCGAGCAGACCAGTAAAGGCATCTATGTATCAGAAAAGAACGTGACATTCGGGGCGTATAAATGGAAGTGGTTAGAACTGTACAAATCCGGGCGTGAAACGAACACGATCGAAGGTTATCGGAACATCCTGAAAAACCACACTGCCGCACTGGATGGTCTGAAACTGTTGCAGATTAAAAAAACAGATGTTCAGACCGGATACAATGCACTAAAAGGTCACGCCGATCTGCAGCGTCGTTACTACCAGACAGTCAACCAGATCATGCGTGCTGCCATTGATGACGGCCTGCTGTTCAAGAATGTTGCGGAAAATATCGAAAAAGATCCTGCACCGAAGAAGAAAAAACGGGCACTGACAGAGCTGGAACGTATCCACCTGGAAGACTTAGAGCTGGATCCGCAGGCAAGTACACTGCTGCATATGTTGCTGTATACCGGAATGCGGCGACAGGAGATCATCCCTCTGACACGGTTTGATATCAATTTTGCCCGGAAAAAGATCACTGTCAACAAGGCAGTTAAGTTCGTTGGAGAAACTGCCGTGCTCAAAGACACGAAAACAGACAGTGGAGAGCGTGAGATCTATCTGCTGGATCCACTGGCGGACGTCCTGAAAAAGTATCTGTCTACATTACAGGGTAATCTTCTGTTTCCCGGAACTGATGGCAGCTATCTGAAAAAGTCGCAGTATCGCAGACTGTTCGAGCGGATCAAGCGGACATTGAACACTGCCTGCGGCGGCACACATCACTATGAAAACGGCCGCATCAAGTTCGATCTAGATATGTGTCCGGGGCTGGGATCGCATACATTCCGGCATGAATATGCAACCATGCTGTATTATTCCGGCATTGATATCATGGAAGCGGTGGAGATCATGGGGCATAGTAATTCGAAGATGTTACTGGATACCTACGCAGAACTGCGGAGGCAGGAAGGAAAATCCATCCAGAAGCTGAACGATTTCGCAAAAAAATCATATCAAAATAATACTTCTGACAGCACTGAAAAAGTGACTACAATCTGACTACATTTTGACTACACTTTCCCAACATTTTACACTTTTTCTCACTGTTTCAGGCGGTTTTTATGCATCAGAAAAACAGCTATTTCAGAACACAAAAACACCGGAAACCCTTGATTTTGCTGGATTTCCGGTGTTTTTTCTATTAAGCTGGAAAAGGGACTTGAACCCTCGACCCCTTCATTACGAGTGAAGTGCTCTACCGACTGAGCTATTCCAGCATCGGTCAACAGCATTGCTGCTGACTCAAATTATTATACATGATTATTGTCTGTTTTGCAAGTATTTTCACAAAAATAATTACAATTTAACTAAGTCAAATACATTTCCCATTTCCATTGCAGATATCTGCTCAACTCAATATTCTTCATCGTAATTATACCCATCCGGGCTGTAATCGTTATACTGCTCCTGATTGTAAGAATTATCATCATAAACACTGCCGTCACCATTATCGCTGACTGCCGCTTCCTGCGTCTGGGTTTCTGTCTCAGACTCGGTCTCCTGGATTCCCGGAATATTGTCATCGACATCTTTTCCGGCTTCTTCTCCGTTCAGCGTATAATTCTCTTTGCTGACGGCACTGCCTTTGCTGAATCCGCTGACTTCTTCGATATGAGCACTTCGCTCCTGTACACCTGCGGACGGCTCATAATCTTTGATGCCAAACAGGTAGTCATGCAGTCTGGTAACATTCCAGGATAAGGTAACCGGAACTTCGGAATCTCCGCTCAGATCACTTGTACGGTGTTCAAACGGGAATCCGCAGGTATCCCCCAGCTGATAAGACAACATATTCATTCCCAGAGATACAATATCCGATTTGCTGAGACTGGTGGAGATCATCGGGAACACATTGTCCATGATATCTACCAGCGTCTTCATATCTGCTTTTTTTGCTTTTGCCACGATTTTGGCGATCAGCTCTCTCTGGCGTTCGGTACGTTTGTAATCGTTTCCAGCTGTATAACGGATACGGGTGTAGGATACTGCCTGCACACCGTTCAGATGATACGTGCCCGCCACTTCCGGCTCGATACGTTCATAAGATTTTCCTGTGATTTCAGAAGTTCCGACACAGTAGTTGTTCATATGTACCACTTCTTCGTCTGTCAGATCAAAATCAAAACCGCCAAGTGCATCTACTACTTCTACCAGTGCATTCATGTTCACCGTTACAAAATCCGTGATGTCCAGATCCAGGTTCTGGTTCAGCATATTGATCGCCCATTTATAACCGCCGTTCGCATAGGCTGCATTGGCTTTTCCATAACGGTCTTCACCGATATTCAGGTAGGTATCACGGTATATGGATACCAGTTTTACCACTTTCGTGTCGTTATTGATGCTCGCAATGATGATCGTATCGGTGTTTGTATAATCCATACTTCCGTCACGGGAATCAACACCGAACAGGGCAATGTTGGTATAGCCATGCAGAACTGCATTGTTCTCCACTTCTTCATTCACCTGGATATCACCGGACTGAAGTGTCACAGTATCAATATTGCCGAGTTTTTTCTCAAACTGTACATACAAAAAGCCAAATGCCAGCAGCGGAATCAAAATGATCAGTTCTGTGATAAATAAAATCTTGTGTCTGCGATATTTTTTATATGCAGAACTTTTCTTGCGTGTTTTGTCTTTCTTCATGCCTTCCTCTTCGGCCGCATCTTCTGCAGCAGATTCTAATGAAATTCATCGTTAAAAAGTCTACTGAATTATTATACACTATTTAATGAACCTGTCAATTGCCTTATTCAATTCTTCAATTTCCTTCCTGTCTCCGGACTCGATCGCATCTACCAGGCAATGCTGGATGTGATCTTGAAGAATGACTTTTCCGGTATTGTTGATCGCTGCTTTGACTGCGGAAAGCTGGATCAGCACCTCACTGCAGTCTCTGCCGTTTTCCACCATTTTCTTGATAGACTCCAGGTGTCCGATCGCACGGGAGAGACGGTTTATCACTGCTTTTGTATGTTCGTGACTGTGCGTATGCGTGTGCGTGACAACTGTTCCGTCCTCCAGCACATGCGTGTGACTGTGGGCATGTCCGCCGGAAGTCTGCTCTTTTGTATGAGCTTCCGCCTGCACACCGTTTTTCTTTGTTTCCATAAAATTTTATCCTCCTGTAACTTGCCCCTTATTTCTGTTTTTCTCCCTCTGTCACTGTCATTTTTCTACATTGACCGACACAGGCAGGAAACTCTGTACTCCTCCTGCTTTTACCGGATATTCTTACCGGCTGATCTTCACATCAATCTGCTGATATGGGATCTCAATCTGATTTTCATCAAATCTGTATTTGATTTCTTCGGTGATCCGCCATTTTGCCGGAAAATAATCCTGCGGTCTTACCCAGGCATGCCACCCGAGGATCACACCGGAGTCTCCAAGACTTTCAACGACCACTTCGATCTTCTCTTCTTTCAGAATGGCCGCATCCTTCTGCAAAATAGCGAGCAGCACTTTCCTTGCCTCATTGATATCGTTTCGATAGGAAATCCCTACCTTTTCACGCAACTGCCGCTTATCCTGCTTTGAAATGTTCGTCAAACTGCTGTTGGTGATGATTCCGTTTGGAATCGATACGGTACGGTTATCGATCGTCAGAAGTGTCGTATAAAAGAGATCCACCTTCACCACGGTTCCTTCATTTCCATGGGTGTCTTCGTGGATATAATCTCCGCTGACAAATGGTTTCATAAACAATAAGATAAATCCCCCCGCAATATTCGAAAGCGATTCTTTTAACGCCAGCACAACGCCAACTCCCATCGAGCCGATCAGTGCAGCAACCGACGCTCCGGACACTCCGAGAAAAGTGGCCATGACTGCCACCACCATCACGTACATGATGGCTTTCATAATGGAAAGTGTGAAGTGCGCGGATGCTGCCTCCATCCCGGCCCGTTCAAAGGACCGGCCAAAGATCTTCAGGATCAGCTGAATGATCTTGCGGCAGACAAAAAATGCAATCAGGACAATGACCAATTTGATGCCCAGATCCATAAGCCCCGGCATTTTCCCCTGAAAATACTGTGTAAACTGATTGACTTCTTTTACACTTTCGGTCAGCGAATCTGCCGTATTCTCTGCTATTTGTTCCATCTGCTATTTCTCCTGCTGTTTGTTTCGTCTGCTCTTTGCGGCCGGTTTTCTGCCCGTTGTCTTGTTTTTTCTTTCTTCCTCTGCCTTTGCACTTTCTGCGATTTTGGCTTCCAGTTCTTCTTTGAGGCTTTTTTTCGGTGCTTTTTCTGCCGTCTTTGTCACTTTTTCTTCACTTGCAGCTGCCATCTCCAGCTCTGCTTTTGGGGTTGCCTGCTTACCGGTTCCTTGTTTTGCGGTTGTTTTCTTTGCAGCTGCTTTTTTCTCAGAAGCGGCTTTGATCGAAGTTACTTTTTCACTGCTTTTCTTCTCAGCTGTTTTCTTTTCCGTTTCTTTTACAGCAGCCACTTTCTTTTCGGCTGTTTTCTTTTCGGTAACTTTTTTCTCGGCTGTTTTCTTTGTTGCCGTTTTTTTGTTGACCGCTCTTCCGGCTGCCGCTTTTGTATAAGAAAAAACCGTAATGCTCATCGGCGGAACCGTGATCAGGATCGAATCCGCTCTGTCATCGCATTCTGATTTTTTTGACTGTTTCAGTCTCGGATTACCGACTCCGCTGCCTCCGAATTCTTTGCTGTCGCTGTTAAAGATTTCTTTGTATTTTCCAGGGTATGGAACGCCGATCTTGTGGTTTTCGTAAGTCAGCGGTGAGAAATTGCAGACGATCAGCAGCGTCTCTTCTTTTTTCTTTGTGTTTCTGGTAAAGACTACCATATTTTCATTGGCAGAAATGTTATTGATCCAGGTAAATCCATCCGGATCATAGTCCATTTCGTAAAGTGCCGGATGCTCTTTGTAAAATGTATTGAGTGCTTTCACATAATTCTGCATCTGCTTGTGCTCATCATACTGCAAAAGCTCCCACTCCAGTGACCGGTCCTCTGCCCACTCATCATACTGTGCAAAATCCTGTCCCATGAACAAAAGCTTTTTGCCCGGATGTGCCAGCATAAATCCATAAGCGGCACGTAAGTTTGCAAACTGCTGCTCACGGTCACCCGGCATCTTGCCGATCATGGATGCTTTGCCGTGTACAACCTCGTCATGTGACAAGGTCAGGATATAATCTTCACTGTACGCATAAACCATGCTGAACGTCAGTGCCCCATGATTTGCGGTACGGAAGATCGGATCCAGTGACATATAATAAATGAAGTCATTCATCCAGCCCATGTTCCATTTGTAGTCAAAGCCAAGACCCTCATCCTCAACGGCTCCCGTTACTTTCGGCCATGCTGTGGATTCTTCGGCGATCATCAGAACCCCCGGCTCCTTCTGTTTAAAGATGGAATTGAGATGATGGAAAAATTCAACTGCTTCCAGATTCTCGTTTCCGCCGTAGATATTCGGCACCCATTCTCCTTCGTTCTTTCCATAATCAAGATAGAGCATGGAAGCCACCGCATCCATACGGATACCATCAATGTGATACTTTTCTGCCCAGAACAGTGCGTTTGCGATCAGGAAGTTCTTGACTTCCGGACGACCGTAATTGTAGATCAGTGTGCCCCAGTGCGGATGGGAACCTTTTCTCGGATCGAGGTGCTCGTACAGGCAGGTTCCGTCAAAGGCAGCCAGTCCAAACGTATCACGCGGAAAATGTGCCGGTACCCAGTCCAGAATCACGCCGATGCCCTGTGCATGCATATAGTCCATGAAATACATGAAATCTTCCGGTGTGCCGTAACGACTGGTCGGTGCATAGTATCCGGTCACCTGATAGCCCCAGGAGCCTTCGTAGGGGTATTCCGTCACGGGCAGCAGCTCCACGTGCGTGTAGTGCATCTCGCGGCAGTAGTCTGCAAGCTCGTCTGCGACCGAGCGATACCACGGCAGCCCGGTCTCCGGCCGGCGCCAGGAGCCGAGGTGCACCTCGTAAATGCTCATCGGCGCGCGGTACACATCACGCTCGGCGCGGCGGCGCAGATAGCTCCGGTCGTGCCAGACGTAGCCCTCGAGCGACCAGACCTTCGACGCCGTGGCAGGTCCTGTCTCGCAGTGCGCGGCAAAGGGGTCGGCCTTGAGTACCGTCTGCCCGTCGGGCCCGGTGACGGCGTATTTATACAGCGCCCCGTCGTGCAGCCCGTCCACGGACTGCACCCATGTGCCGTCCGGCAGCCGGTCCATCGGCGTCGCCGCCGTGTTCCAGCCGTTGAAGTCGCCCACGAGCGCGACGCGCTGCGCGTGCGGCGCCCAGACGGCGAAGCGGTGCTCCGTTGTGCCGGGCAGGGCGTGGCAGCCGAACGTGCGGTAAGCGTGCGCGGCCGCACCGGTATGGAATTCCTGCAGCTCCGACTTCGTCAAAAAGCCGGGCGCGCGTCCTGTCGTATTCATGGCGCGCCTCCAATATCCCAGTCTGATATAAATATTATACCGTGTGCGGCATGAAATTCCAACAGTTTTTTGCGCGCGCGCTTTGACAACGCGCGCGCCGGACGCTATACTTGTGACACAGAGATTCTATTTGGGAGGCACAGTATGTTTACCTTCAATCACTTCAATTTCAACGTCCTCGATCTTGCGCGCAGCGTGCAGTTTTATCATGATGCGCTCGGCCTGGAGCCCGTGCGCACGAAGGACGCGGCCGACGGCTCGTTCCGGCTCGTGTTTCTGGGCGACGGGCACTCGCCGTTTCAGCTGGAGCTGACCTGGCTGCGTGACCGCACGCAGCCGTATGACCTCGGCGAGGGGGAGTTTCACCTCGCGTTCACCGTGCCGGATATGGATGCCGCGCACGCAAAGCACGCGGCCATGGGCTGCATCTGCTTTGAAAATCCCGGCATGGGCATCTATTTTATTGAAGATCCCGACGGATACTGGATCGAGATCGTGCCGGAAAAGTGAACAGCGCATCAAACACAGAAGCCGCTTCCTGACTTCTGTGTTTTTTTGGTAAACCGATTGACAAATACAGGCACATGCGTTATTCTGGAGCTGGAAGCGAAATGGAATTTGCACGTTCTTCAGAAAGGAGCGACCGAACATGACGCAAAGAAAACGACTCTGCCTGCTGCTGGCGGTGCTGACGCTGCTGCTGGCGCTGAGTGCCTGTGGCGCGCGCAGCAAGCTGGTGCTGGCGACCACGGGTATGGAACCGACGCTGGATCTCACGCTGCCGGATACGATCACGCTCCCGGATAAGGGAAGGGATACGGTTTACAAAAGCTATGTGGACAAGGCGTATTCCATGGCGCTGGCGGCCGCGCTGCTGGATATGGACGCGGACACGATGCAGACGCAGCTGGCGGGCCGGCTCTCATATGATGCGCAGACCGGCTATATTCAGTACTACACGCCGACCGAGGAGCTGACGCGGGGCGACCTGAGCGAATTTCCGACGGACGCACAGCTTGAGCAGACCGTGCGCGAGCGGCTGAAAATGTTCGAGCCGGAACTCGCCGACACGTCCCGGATCGTCTTCAGCAGCGCAACCTATGAGACGAATGTGAGCAGCAAAACGGTCGATGTGACGCCCGAGGTCAACGGCCGGATGGTGTATGGAAAGTATCACATCTCCGTCTCCTTTGACAGGGACGGCAATGTGACGGCGCTGACGCAGCTGTATGCTCCGCTCAAGGAGGGCGGCACCAAAACCGTCCGCCTGGCGGACGCCAAGACCGTACAGGCACGGCTGGATGCGCACGAATTTTCGGCGAATATCGCGCAGCAGCTCACAGGCTGCACGATCACAGGGTTTGAGCAGGCGTACTACATGAACGCCGGTTTCAACACCGAGGGCGACTACTCGCTCTATCCGATCTATGTCCTGCGTGGGCAGGGCACGGCGGCGGACGGCAGCGTGCAGGGCTTCGAAGTGCTCGTGCCTGCGCTCGCCGGATGATCAAACGGACGAAATGACCCGCGCCCCGCAGATCTTTCTGCGGGGCGCGCTTTGCCGGGGCGGTATGTGCGTTCAGTCGCCCGGCGGCGACAGGCGGCAGATGTCGAGCACGGACACCTCGAACGCGGTGCGCTCGACGGCGCCGGTGTCCAGCACCTTGATGTAGCTGCGGCTCTGCAGCCGTCCTTCGAGAGACACGCGCGTGCCCACGTCCCAGAACGCGGTCTCGCACGCGCGTGCGCCCCAGGTGATGCACGGCAGGTAGTCGCTGCGGCCGTAGTGCCGGTTCACGGCCAGCATCAGGTCGCAGATGTCGCGCCCCATCGGCGTCGTGCGCAGGTTCGGCGGCTTGCAGAGTGTGCCGCTGAGCAGGATCAGGTTGCGGTCATACGGCTCGTCACAGGGCGCGATGTCGCGCGCGAACACCGTGATGACGAGCTTCGCGCCCGGCCCGCGGCGGTTGTTGAACGAGCGCACGTCGCCGGTAACGCACAGCCGCGCCGATTCCTCCAACGGCATCCCGGCCAGCAGCCGCTCGCGCACGACAACGTTCACGCGGTCGATCGTGCCGGACAGCCGCTGCGTCTCGAGCGGGAAGGTGAAAAAGCGCTCCTGCCTGTTTTCGTGCGACAGCGCGGGCGGCGCCGCTGCCGTGCCGCAGAGCTCGGCATAATTGTTTCGTTCCAGTTCGTCCATGTGCTGCACCTCTCTTGTTGGGTATCACAGCCTATGTGAAGCGGACGGCAAATATGCGTCTTGTACAAAGTGGCCGGACGCGGTATAATAGAACCAAATATCATTTGTGCCTCATCAGAAAGGATGAACGATCATGGAACTTCGAGAGATTCTTTCCCGCTGCGATCATACGCTCCTGCGCGTGGACGCCACCGCGTCGGAGATCCGCGCCCTCTGCGACCAGGGCATGCGCTACGGCTGCGCCAGTGTGTGCATCCCGCCGTGCCATGTCGCCGGGGCGAAGAAATATGTCGGTGACCGGCTGCGCATCTGCACGGTCATCGGCTTCCCGAACGGGTATCACACTCCGGCCGTCAAGGCGTTTGAGGCGGCGGAGGCCATCCGCAACGGCGCTGACGAGGTGGACATGGTCGTCAATCTGGCCATGGTCAAGGACGGCTGCTGGGACGATGTCGCGGCCGATATCCGCGCCGTGCGTGAGGCCAGCCGCGGCTGTATCCTCAAGGTCATCATCGAGTGCTGCCTGCTGACCGAGGAGGAAAAGCGCATGCTCTGCCGCATCGTCTCCGACAGCGGTGCAGACTATATCAAGACCTCCACCGGCTTTTCCACCGGCGGCGCCACGGCGGACGATGTACGTCTGCTGCGCGCCTGCTGCCCGCCGCACGTGAAGGTCAAGGCCGCCGGCGGCATCGCAAGCCTGGCCGACGCGGAGGAGTTTATCCGCCTCGGCGCAGACCGGCTCGGCACGAGCCGCGTCGTGAAGATCGCCATGGCGCAGGAGCAGGCTGCACAGAACGGTGCCGCGCCGGACGCTCCGGACGCGCAGGACACGACCTACTGAGCCGGGCGCAAGCAGGGGAGCGGCACACCGGTGTGCCGCTCCCAAAGCGCTTTGACTGCATTTTTGCGCTTTGACACAGAAAATACTTGACAGACCGCGTGGAGACTGCTATAGTATAAAAGCTGACAACAAAGTGGGCGTCCTATGGACTGCCTCACCCGGCCGCAAAGGCGGTCCGCGGTCAATAAAACCTGCTCCCCACGGGGACTGTATGTGTTTTATGCGCGCGGATGTGTTTGGCATCCGTGCTTTTTTGTTCTGGAGCGATCGCTCCCGATGCAACCAATGGAGGTGTGTTCGTATCGCAACTGCAAACTATCAGATCAACGAAGAAATCCGCGACAAGGAAGTCCGCGTCATCGGCGCCGACGGTGCGCAGCTGGGCATTATGTCCTCTGCTGCCGCGCTCGAGATCGCGATTGAAAAAGACCTCGACCTCGTGAAGATCGCTCCGGGCTCGAATCCGCCGGTCTGCAAGATCATGGATTACGGTAAGTACCGTTTTGAGCAGGCTAAGCGCGAGAAGGAGGCCAGAAGGAATCAGCATGTGATCGAAGTCAAGGAGATCCGCATGTCGCCCGGCATCGGCGAGAACGACTTCAACACCAAGCTGAAAAACGGCCAGAAATTCCTGCAGGGCGGCGACCGCCTGAAGGTGACCATCCGCTTCCGCGGCCGTGAAATGGCACACACCAACATCGGCGAGCAGCTGCTGCGCGACTTCGCTGCCAAGTGCGCGGATATCGCCAACCTCGACAAGCAGCCCAAGCTCGAGGGGCGCAATATGTCTATGTTCCTGTCGCCCAAGGCGCAGAACACCAATAATAAGAAGTAAGCAAACCAAGGAAGGAGCCAATACAATGCCCAAACTGAAATCTCACAGTGGCGCGAAAAAGAGATTCAATCTCACCAAGAACGGCAAGGTCAAGCGTGCCCATGCGTTCAAGAGCCACATTCTCACGAAGAAGGACACCAAGCGCTGCCGTCGTCTGCGTTCCACCACTTATGCGGATGCGACTACTGAAGCGACCATCAGAAAAATGATTCCTTATAAATAAGGATTGACCGCACAATAGGAGGAAACAACAATGGCAAGAGTCAAAGGCGCGATGATGACGCGCAAACATAGAAAAAAGATTCTCGGTCTGGCTAAGGGCTACTGGGGCAACAAGTCCCGCCACTACAAGATGGCCAACCAGCAGATGATGAAGTCCGGCCGCTATGCTTACGTCGGCCGCAAGCAGAAGAAGAGAGACTTCCGTCAGCTTTGGATCACCCGTATCAGCGCCGGCTGCAAGGCCAACGGCATGAACTACTCCACCTTTATGCACGGCCTGAAGCTGGCCGGCATCGACATGAACCGCAAGATGCTCTCCGAGACTGCGATCCATGATCCCGCTGCGTTTACCGCTCTGTGCGAGCAGGCGAAGGCTGCCCTGTAAGACTGTATCAAAAAACCCGCCATCCGATCGGATGGCGGGTTTTTGCTGCATAAGGGACTGGATCCCGTTCAGTCGATCTGCCGCGCTACGACCAGAAAGCGGCCGTTTGCGGTGTGGTATGCACAGGTGGACAGCGTCAGCAGCCGGTCGCCGGGCTGGATGGTGATGCCGGTGTCGTAGCAGCGGTTTTCTTCAATGAATGCGCAATACTGCGCAAACTGCTGCGCGTCCGTGCCGACGCAGTCATAATATCGAAAGGCGTCAGAGCCCTCGGCGGGGATTTCCGTCTCGATCGCGGCCACGACCTCATACGAATGGGAGGTGTAGAGCGTGTCAAACTGCACGATCGGGTGCGCAGCGCGAAATGCCGCATCCTTGTAGGAGATCAGGGAGCCGAACATGCTGCCGTCTTTCATGTGGTGCCCGTAGATGAGGATGTTGTCCGCCGTGCGCACATCGCAGTTTTCGGCGACATACAGCGTGCCGCGATACGACCACTTGCCGTAGAAGTCCATGTGCAGGTACTTTCCCTGCGTGTCGGGGGCAAACATGACGACGTTGTTGATGTTGGTGCCGTCGATGCGCAGCCAGCCGATCGTATCCGCGTTGTCGGCGGCGACTGCGCGCACCTGCTCAATGGCTGCTGCGCTGGCCGCGTCATGCGCGGCGGCGAGCGCCTCTGCGACGGCGCGGTCACTGCGGTCACTGTGCCAGTACCAGCCGAGCACACCGGCGCATACCAGAAAGCCGACGATGCAGATGACGCGGATGACGATGAGAACGGTTTTTTTCATACATTACTCCTGATAAGAAAATGGGCAGTGTCATTTGACGCTGCCCATTTTAACTGCGTGAGAATGAAGATCAGGCGCCGTGGTGCTTGCTCTTCCTGCGGTTGTAGTAGGTCGCAGCGAAGGTCGCCACGAAGATCACTGCCAGCGCAATGACCAGCCAGATCAGACGTGTGTCGCCGGTCTTGGGGGTGTTCGACTTGCTGCCGTCCGGATTATTGCCGTCCGGATTATTGCCGTCCGGATTATTGCCATCCGGATTGTTGCCGTCCGGATTGTTGCCATCCGGGCCATTCCCGTCAGGATTATTCCCGTCAGGATTATTCCCATTCGGGTCTTTGCCGCCCGGATTGTTGGGGTCGGTGCCGTTGCCGTTATCGCCGCCGCCGTTATCGCCGCCGCCGTTGTCGCCGCCGCTATCGCCGCCGCCGTTGTCGCCGCCGTTGTCGCCGCCGTTATCGCCGCCGTTGTCACCGCCGTTGTCACCGCCGCCATTATCGCCGCCGTTATCATTGCCCTCGCCGAGGATGACAACGATATTGATGTAGTGCAGACCGAAGTTCGTGGCAAACGCCTTGATGGTATTCGTGCCCTTGACATGGATGCCCGTGCCGCCGGGGTAGGTGATTCCGCCGACGCCGACGATGGTGGCCTCCTGAACATCGGCATCAATGCTCCAGTCGTAGACATGGTGGTTGGTGCAGGTGATGGTCACGGGGGACCACGCCGTCACTTCCATGCCGGCATGATAGGGCTTCGTGTGCGTGCCGAGCGCGTCCGTGTAGGTCACGGAGAAGGCCGCATCGTGGTCATAGTCGCGCAGGACGGTCAAAAACAGGTGCGTGCTCACGCCCGCCACGTCGCCGGCGGCCGCCGGGGTCGTGCCGAACGAAAACAGTGACAGCGTGAATGCCAGCAAGAAGATGGCAATCATGAGTGCCTGCTTGCGATGAGTTGCTTTTTTCATGTTGATTACATCCGCCTTTCACATTAGCTGGTGATCGATAAAAAGAGATCGCGCGGGAGTGCGAGGGAACGGTTGCTGTGGGTGAAAATTGCATTGTTTACAGACTATTCATAAAATAACACATTGATAATCGCTCGTCAATAACTATAATGCATGAGATGCGGAAAATGTTGCATCATTTTGCAAATGTGCCAAAATTTTTTTCCGTTTGCGCATTTTTTTCACAGAGCGGCGCCATGTGTCCGGCAGTGGTGCAGCGCGTGAAAATAAGCATCGGATCAAAAGCACAGAAATCCTATTAATTGGGTTTGACAATCGCCGGGCGGAGTGTTAACATTACGAAATGCTGATTAACGGGGTTAACAAAAAGGAGGCGGCATTATGGAACTGCAGCAACTGACCGAGCAAATGCTGCTTGCGGTCACTTCTCTGAACCGTTCCTGCATCCCGCAGAGTGTGCAGGAGCCGCTTAAGGGCGAGAATTTTCTGCTGGACTATCTCAGTGCGCAAAACGGCTGCAGCACGCCGGGCGCACTGCGTGAGGTTCTGGGCGTGAGCGCGCCGCGCACGGCGGCGATGCTGCGGGCGCTCGAGGAAAAGGGAATGCTGCGCCGCTGCACGGATTGCTGCGACCGGCGGCGTGTCGTGGTGCACATGACGGACCTCGGCCGGCAGACGGCGGAGCGGGCACGTGCGTCGCTGTGCGCGCATGTGCAGTGCGTGCTCCAGCAGCTCGGCGAGCAGGACACGCGGGAATTGATTCGGCTTTTGAGCCGCATCACGGAGATCGAGGCACGCGCCTGATCGAACGATGCGCGCTCCGCGTATAAGGAGACGGTTTTGTGAAGAAGTATATTCAAGAACATAAATATGTATTGCTGGTGCTGTATGTGCCGGTTTATCTGATCTGGTTCGCGCTGGTCGAGCGGATGGTCCCCTCGACGGAGGGGTGCTGGGTGTCGTATATGCCGCTGGATGATAAGATCCCGTTTCTGCCGGGCTTCATTCTGGCATATGTGCTCTGGTATCCGTTTTTGATCTTCCCGGTCATCGTGATGCTGCTCAAGGATGACCGCCGCGCATTCATCCGCTACGGCGCGTTCATCATTTCGGGCTTTTCCATCTCGCTGACCATCTGCATGATCTGGCCGAACTGCCAGCTCCTGCGTCCAGCGGTCGTGGACACGAGCAATCTCTGCGGCTGGCTGGTCAATGCGATCTATACGGCCGATACCCCGACGAACGTTCTGCCGAGCATGCACGTCGTCGGCTGTATGGGCGTGCTGGCTGCGGTGTTTGACAGTCAGTATCTCAAGAAGGCACGCATCCCGGCGCTTATCGTCGCTGTTGCCATCTGCGCGGCAACGGTGTTTGTCAAGCAGCACTCCATTCTGGATGTGTTTGCAGCGCTTGCGCTGTCGCTGGTGCTGTATCTGGTCATCTATGTCGCGGCGCGCCGCGGCGTCGACCGCCGGCATGCGCCCGCCGCGGCGTGACGTGGCCGAGATCATGTGAGAAATAGAAAAGAGAGGATAGCGCGTATGGATCGCCGGAAGATCGTAGAGAAGCTGGAACAGGCCGAGCAGGAGAATCTGAATACCAAGCCGAAGCGGGCGGTGGTTGCCGTCTACTGGATCCTGCGCCTGATCGTCATCGGCGTCATGGTCATGACGATCATTCATAAAAACTATGAGAGCACGTTCGTATGCGTTCTGGTGCTGATTCTGTTCATGTTGCCGCGATTCGTGGAGCGCAACTTCCGCATCGAGCTGCCGAGCACGCTGGAGATCATCATCCTTGTGTTCATTTTCGCCGCCGAGATCCTCGGCGAGCTCAAGAGCTATTTTATTACCTATCCGCATTGGGACTCCATGCTGCACACGACGACGGGCTTTATCAGCGCGGCGTTCGGCTTTGCGCTTGTCGACCTGCTCAACCGCAACAAGCCGCAGCACTTCAAGCTCTCGCCGGTGTTTCTGGCGCTGGTGGCGTTCTGCTTTTCCATGACGGTCGGCGTGCTGTGGGAGTTTTTTGAGTTCTCGATGGACTACCTGTTCCACATGGATATGCAAAAGGATACGGTCATCCACGCCTTTGCCTCCGTGACGCTCGACCCGACCAACAGCAACATCCCGATCTATATCGACAACATCACGGACGTGGCCGTCAACGGCAAGTCGCTTGGTCTCGGCGGTTATCTGGATGTCGGCCTGTATGACACGATGCAGGATCTGTTTGTCAACTTTGTCGGTGCGCTCACGTTCAGCGTCATCGGCTACTTCAGCGTCAAGTCCGGCAACAACAAGATCGCCAAGCAGTTCGTGCCGGTGGTCCTGCCGGAGGAGCCGAAGGCGGAAAGCGAACCGGAGCAAAAGCCGGAAGCAATCGAATAAAAAATAAAGAATAAAGAAATCCCCGCCGGACGCAGTCTGCGTCCAGCGGGGATATTTGTTTGGGGCTTGGGTCAGAACCGGAACTCAAAATCGAGATCGTAAATGCTCACCGTGTCGCCTTCCTCGATGCCCATGGCCTCGAGTCGGTCAAACAGACCGGACTGGCGCAGCACGCGGTCAAAGTACATCCGCGACTCGTAGTCGCCGAAGTTGATCGAGCCCATGAGCCGCTGCAGCCACGGACCCTCCACGACCCAGAGATCGTCGAAGTGGCGGATCTGCAGCTCGTCGCTCGTGCCGACCTCCGGCTCGGGCGGGACGTAGTCAGCCTCATACGGCTGCATCGGCGGGATCTCGGCAAGCTTGGCGGCGCACGCCTGCACGAGCTCACGCGTGCCGGTGTGGGCGGCGGCGCTCATCTCGAAGAATTCGTAGCCCTGCGCCTCGACGTGTGCGCGCAGGCGGTCGATGTTCGTGCGGTCGTCGCCGAGCAGGTCGCACTTGTTGGCGGCGACGATCTGCATCCGCGAGCCGAGCACGTCACTGTAGGCGCGCAGCTCGGCGTTGATGGCCTCAAAGTCCTCGACCGGGTCGCGCCCCTCACTGCCAGACACGTCCACCAGATGCACCAGCAGACGGCAGCGGTCGATGTGGCGCAGGAAGTCGTGACCGAGTCCCGCGCCGTCGCTCGCACCCTCGATGATGCCGGGGATGTCCGCCATGACGAAGGATGTACCCTCCGTCACGTAAACGACGCCGAGGTTGGGGAAGAGCGTCGTGAAGTGGTAGTTTGCGATCTTCGGATGTGCCTTGGACACCACCGACAGCAGTGTGCTCTTGCCCACGTTCGGGAAGCCGACGAGACCCACATCCGCCAGCAGCTTCAGCTCGAGCAGGATCGTGTGGCTCTCGCCCGGCAGACCGGGCTTGGCAAAGCGCGGCACCTGTCGCGTCGGGGTGGCAAAGTGCTGGTTGCCCCAGCCGCCGCGTCCGCCGCGCGCCGCCACAAACGGCTCGCCCGAGGACATATCGTGCATGATCGCGCCGCTGTCGGCATCGCGCAGCAGCGTGCCGCGCGGCACACGGATGCGCAGACTCTCGCCCACGCGGCCGGAGCAGCGCTTGTTTTGACCGTCGGCGCCGTTGGCGGCCACGTATTTGCGCTTGTAGCGAAAGTCCATCAGCGTGGACATATTGTCGTCCACCTCAAAGATGATGTCGCCGCCGCGTCCGCCGTCGCCGCCGTCCGGGCCGCCGGCAGCCACGTATTTCTCGCGGTGGAAGGTCACCGCGCCGTTGCCGCCGTCGCCCGCGCGCACGGTGATGGTCACTTTATCAACAAATGGCGAAGCCATGGTCATTCCTCACTTTCGTTGCCGGGCAGCCCGGCGGGGATAGAAAAACGGGGCAGGCGCGATGCCCACCCCGTTTGCGATTACTGTGCGATCTCCTCGTAAACAGAGACCTGCTTGCGATCCTTGTCCTTGCGCTCGAACTTCACGACGCCGTCCACGAGGGCGAAGAGCGTGTCGTCCTTACCCTTGCCGACGTTGATGCCGGGGTGGATCTTCGTTCCGCGCTGTCTGACGAGGATGTTGCCGGCCAGAACGAACTGACCGTCGGCTCTCTTGGGGCCAAGGCGCTTCGACTCACTGTCGCGGCCGTTCTTGGTGGAACCCATGCCTTTTTTATGTGCCATTTCGAATTACACCTCCATGTGTCAAAATCAGTTGCGGAAATCAGGCCTCGATCTTCGTGATCTCGACCTTGGTGTAGGGCTGTCTGTGGCCCTGCGTTCTGCGATAGCCTTTTTTCGGCTTCATCTTGTAAACGCGGATCTTCTTGCTCTTGCCGTTTTTGACGACGTTGCCGGACACGACGGCGTTTTCCACCACGGGGGTGCCGAAAACAGCCTTGTCCTCGTCGATGACAGCCAGAACGCGGTCAAACTTCACAGCTTCGCCGGCCTCGACATCCAGCTTCTCGACGAAGATGACGTCGCCCTCGGCCACGCGGTACTGCTTACCGCCGGTAACGATGATAGCGTGCTTCAAACTCGTTGCACCTGCCTCTCTGTAGAGTCTCGCTCTTGTGGGCGGGAGGAAGCCTCCGCTTTGTACCCACTCAATGCGGCCTTGACAGTTTACCATTGCACCGCATATTTGTCAACGGTTTTCCGGGCGAAAGACGAACTTTTTTCTGCCCATGCAAAAACCACGGCGCCGGTCGGCGCCGTGGTTTTGAAAACTCGGAAACTCAGCCGCAGATGGCCTTCGTGTCGCGGGCGATGACGAGCTCCTCGTTCGTCGGGATGACGAACACCTTGACCTTGGAGTCGGGGGTGGAGATCATGATGTCCTCGCCGCGCTTGCTGTTGGCGACCGGGTCGATCTTCACGCCCAGATAGCCGAAGTACTCGGCGATGGCGGCGCGGGAGGACTTGCTGTTCTCGCCGACGCCGGCGGTGAAGATGATGGCGTCCACACCGTTCATGGCCGCGACATAAGAGCCGACGACCTTGGCGACCCAGTAGTGGAACATATCGAGCGCGAGCTGGGCGCGGTCGTTGCCGTCGGCAGCGGCGCTGTCGAGATCGCGGAAGTCGGAGCTGACGCCGGAGACGCCGAGCACGCCGGACTTCTTGTTGAGGATGTTGAGCATCTCGTCGATGCTGATGCCGTACTTATTCATAATGAACTGGATGACACCGGCATCGAGATCGCCGCAGCGCGTGCCCATCGGCAGACCGACCAGCGGGGTGAAGCCCATGGACGTGTCGACGCACTTGCCGCCGTCGATCGCGCAGATAGAGCTGCCGTTGCCCATGTGGCAGGAGATGAGCTTGAGCTCTTCGATGGGCTTGCCCATGAGCTCGGCGCAGCGGGCGGACACGTAGCGGTGGCTCGTGCCGTGGAAGCCGTAGCGGCGGATGCCGTCGTTCTGGTAGTATTCATAAGGAATGGCGTACATATAGGCCTTGCCGGGCATGGTCTGGTGGAACGCAGTGTCGAACACGGCGACCATCGGCACATCGTCGCCCATAACGGCGCGGCAGGCGTTGATGCCGGTGATGTTGGCGGGGTTGTGCAGCGGCGCAAACGGCGTGCACTCCTCGAGCGCGGTCATGACGGCGTCGTCGATCTTGACGGAGCAGGCGAACTTCTCACCGCCATGGACGACACGGTGGCCGACGGCGTCGATCTCCTTCATGGAGGTGACCACACCGTACTCGGCGCTGGTCAGCTTGTCGATGACCGCGGCAATGGCCTCGGAGTGGGTGGGCATCGGCAGGTCTTCGTCAAAGACGGGCTTGCCGCCGATGAGCGGGGTGTGCTTCAGGTGACCGTCGATACCGATGCGCTCGCACAGGCCCTTGGCCAGAAGGTGCTCGGTCTCCATGTCGATCAGCTGATATTTCAGCGACGAGCTGCCGGCATTGATGACAAGAATTTTCATACTTAGATTCCTTTCTCGTATTAAATATTGTAATTCCTGCAAAATCAAAGTATTATGATACCAAACACTCTTATTGTAATCATTTCGTAGGAAAACGCAAGTATTTTTCGAAAGAAGGTGCAAAAATGGGCAATGTCATCGGTATTGTGGCCGAATATAACCCGTTTCACAACGGTCACGCGCGGCTCATCGAGCAGACGCGCGCGCAGCTCGGCGCGGTGTGCCCGGTGGTGTGCGTCATGTCGGGCGACTTTGTGCAGCGCGGCAGTCCGGCGGTATATTCCAAGTTTGCGCGCGCGGAGGCAGCCGTGCGCTGCGGGGCGGATCTGGTGCTGGAGCTGCCGCTGCCGTGGTCACTGTCGTCGGCGGAGGGCTTTGCGCGTGGCGCTGTGGGATTGCTGGGCTGTCTCGGCGTCGTGACGCATCTGAGCTTCGGCAGCGAGTGCGGCGAGCTCGAGCCGCTGCAGCGGGTGGCGGAGGCGCTGCTCGATCCGCTGCTGGGCGAGGATCTGCGCGCGGAGCTGCGCAGCGGCATTCCCTTTGCAGCCGCGCGCCAGCAGGCGGTCGCGCGGCGCGTTGGCGCGCTCGCAGAGCTGCTGCAGGCGCCGAACAACATCCTTGCCGTGGAGTATCTCAAGGCGATCTATGATCAGCGCCTGGAGCTGCACCCGCTGACGGTCCTGCGCACCGGCGCGCAGCACGACCGCTTCGCGGAGGGGAACATCCGCTCGGCGTCCGAGCTGCGCATGCGCATCGGCGCAGGGGAGGACGTGTCCGCGTTCCTGCCGCGGGCGGCAGCGGAGATCTGTGCCCGGGAAAAGACGCGCGGACGTGGTCCTGTACTGCCGGAGGCGCTCGAGAGCGCATTGCTGTCGCGGCTGCGGATGCTGCCGCAGACAGCCTATAATGCGCTGCCCGGCGCGACCGAGGGGCTGGGCAACAGCCTGTACCGCGCGGCGCATGAAGAGCCGACGCTCGACGGTGTGCTCGCGGCGGCAAAGTCCAAGCGCTACGCGCTCGCACGTATCCGGCGTATGACGATGTGCGCGGCACTGGGCGTGACCGCCGGCACGGACGGCGGCACGCCGCCGTATGCGCGGGTGCTGGCCATCGGTGCGCAGGGCAGGGAGCTGCTGCGCGCGATCGACATGCGCGCGTCGGTGCCGGTCATCACAAAGCCTGCCGCCGGGCGCAGTCTGCCGGGCCCGGCAGGGGAGATCTTTGCGCTGACGGCAGATGCGCACGACCTCTATGTGCTCGGCTGTCCGGCGCGGGAGGAACGCCGCTGCGGCGGCGACTGGCGCGCGAGCCCGTTCGTGCTGTAAATGCGGCGATACCCCTGTCCGTGAACATTTCAAAAAAATAATATGAATATTTCGTGAAATTGATATTGCATTTTTGTCCAAACGATAGTATAATTCATGCATATTCGTTTCAAGAACAAATGTTCGTCTTGCATGGACATCGCCTGGAAAGAAAAGAATGGAGGAATAACAATGAAGAAAGCGATTGCTTTGCTGCTCGCGTTGGTCATGGTGTTTGCTCTGTGCGCCTGCGGTGGCGGCGGTGACTCGGCCGGCGGCGACAAGGTCGTGAAGATCGGCGTGTTCGAGCCTGCCAGCGGCGACTCCGGCGCCGGCGGCAAGAAGGAAATGCTCGGTATGCAGTATGCCAACCAGGAGACCCCGACCGTCGAGATCGGCGGCGAGACCTACAAGGTCGAGCTCGTCTACTCCGACAACGGTTCCGACTCCGCCAAGGCTGTCTCGGCGGCTTCCAAGCTCGTCAACGAGAAGGTTTCGCTCGTGCTCGGCTCCTACGGCTCCGGCGTGTCCATCGCCGCGTCCGACACGTTCAAGCAGGCCGGCATCCCGGCCATCGGCGTGACGTGCACGAACCCGAACGTCACGGCGGGCAACAGCCACTACTTCCGCATCTGCTTCCTGGATCCCTTCCAGGGAACGGTATTGGCCAACTACGCTTTCAAGGAGCTGGGCGCGCGTACCGCGTACTGTCTGGCCGAGCTGGGCAACGACTATGACGTGGGCCTGTGCCACTACTTCCAGCAGGCCTTTGAGGCCATGGGCGGCATGGTGATCTCCGACACCTTCCCCACCGGCAATTCCGACTTCACCTCCTACCTGTCCAACGCTACGGCCATCGGCGCGGAAGTGTTCTTCTGCCCCGTGTCCATCGCCTATTCTTCGCAGATCATCAGTCAGGCGGCGGGCCAGAACGTGAGCTATCCCATTCTTGGCAGCGACACGCTGGACAACAATAAGGTAGCCGAGGCCGCCAAGGGCACCAACGTGAAGGTCATCATCACCACCTTCTATCAGGAGGGCGGCTCCCCCGAGTTTGACGAAGGCTTCAAGGCGTGGCTGAACTCCGACAGCGAGTATTTGACCAACAACGGCGGCAACGACATGATCTCCGCTGTGAGCGTTATGGGCTACGACGCTTACTTCACCGCGCTGGAGGCGCTGAAGGCCGCTGGCAGCACCGATTCGAAGGCCGTGCTGGCCGCGCTGCCCAGCGTCAAGCTGACCGGCGTGACCGGCGAGATCGCCTTTGACGAGACCGGCGACGCCATCCGCGATTCCGCCTACATCAAGTCCGTCAATACCGAGACCGGCGCATGGGACTTCGTCGCCGTGCAGACCGTCGAGTAAGTTTCCAATTTCATCCTTTCTATCCGTCAGGGCGGCTGCGCTCCGCCCGCCCCAGCGGTTCTGTATCGCTGCGGGCGGGCGAGCGTCAGCCGCCTTTTGGGATCCTGACCCAAATCCCGGAAGGGGCCTAAGTCCTCTTTACCCCATACTTTCGTTCACTTCTATTTCAAGCCCTTCTCTTGCAGCTTGTCTTTTCCCGAAAGTCATCTGCTTTCTTTTCCATTCGCATTCTTTTGCCACTCCATCCGTCACGAAGGAGGCTCCCACGATGAGCACCGTACTTCCCTACCTACTGTCCGGCATTTCCGTAGGCGGCCAATACGCGCTGATCGCCATCGGCTATACCATGGTCTACGGCATTCTGCGCCTGATCAACTTCGCCCACGGCGATG
>ERZ827496.420-NODE-420-length-61234-cov-14.066101_pt1 | contig 61234 bp, 60 predicted proteins | sample MGYA00519769_ERZ827496 | MGnify/ENA primary metagenome ERZ827496 (study PRJEB31778, sample SAMEA3449327) | human gut metagenome | biome: human gut; feature: human-associated habitat; material: faeces | place: United Kingdom | collected 2010/2012 ...
GCCCTGATCTGTGCACCGCGTTTCGGCATTGCCTTTGTCTGGCTTGCTGTACCAGTTGGTTGGCTTGCAAACTTTTTAATCTCCTATGTGGCTCTCAGGAGATCATGGCCGACTGATAAAATGGCATCCATTAGTTAATTCCCAATTTGTCGAACTTACCCTTTGAGAAAGGAGAAATCCTTTTCTCAAAGGGTTTTTTATATCTTTTATAATCAATTTGACTTTTTATATATGAATATTTATAATATAATCAAATCAAATGTGTTAGAAATGGTGCAATTTGCAAGTGCTTTATATGATTATATATTGATTTATTAAATCAAATGTGTAAAATGAATATGTAATTGAAATGGGTAGTTCGGTTATGAATTATCCTTTATTTTATAAAGAGGTTGTTATGATTAGAAAAGCAGTAGTAGAGGATTTACATTATATTAAGGAAATTTATAATGATGCAGTTCGCAATTCAACTGCAACATTTGACATTACAGAAAAAGGTGATGACTTTTTCAAGACTATGTTTGATGAGCATAGTGGCAAGAGAATTTTTTATGTTTATGAAAAAGATAACAAAGCAGTTGCCTATGTTACACTTTCAAAATTCAGTCATAGAGATGCCTATGATACAACAGTAGAACTTTCTGTTTATGTTAATAAAGATTATAGACATCAGCATATTGCCACAGAATTAATGGAGTTTGCCATTAACTTTGCAAAAGAATGTAATGACATATATACAATAGTTTCACTGATTACAGATGAAAATAAGGAAAGTATCCATTTGCATAAGAAGTATGGCTTTCGGTTTTGTGGCAAAATCCAAAAAGCCGGTGTAAAATTTAACCGTGACCTTAATGTTGACATTTATCAGTTGATATTTTAAATAGTAGTTGCAAAACAATACAAAATATGTTATTATGAATATATAATTACTATGCATATTATATAATCAAGGAGGTGCGATAATGGCAGATAAAGAGTGTTGTGTATTGACATTGCCTTTACAAACTGAAATTTGGCAAGAACATATAATTGAAAAAAGATTTGCTATTATGGAGCATCTCAAAAATCAACTTATTGCTAAAGAATTACGAAGATTAAAAAATCTAGAAAGAACAAAAGAATATCGTAACTTAATTGATGAAATAAATAACACTCCAAAAGAAAAGAGGAAAGCACTTTTTTCGAAGAGAAGAAAACTCTTGAAAGATAGTGGCTTTAGTGAATATGATTTCAAAGATGATATTGCAGGAAAAAATAGTTTAATGCAAAAACATTTTATTGAACATATAGCTACACAAATTGCACATAAATTAGCATCGGATGTTTGGAGAAGTTTTGATAAATTTCTGTTTGGTAATGGACGTTTTATTCATTTTTCTAAACGTGGAAGTTTACGAAGTGTTGCTTCTCAGAAAAATGGAAATGGTATGACTTATAAAAATGGCTATTTCATTTGGAGTGGTGGACAAAGTAAAAATAAAATAATTCTAAAAATTAAAGTTACACCACCTAAAAATGAATATGAAAAAGAAATGCTTAGTAAGAAAATTAAGTATTTGCGTATTGTGAAAAAATGGGTTAAAACAAGATATAAATATTATCTGCAATTTGCCTTAGAGGGAAAACCTGTTAAAAAAGATAGGATTGTTAATAAAGGCAATGTAGGTATAGATATAGGTACACAAACTGTTGCAATTTCATCAGCAGATTCAGTAAAAATACTTGAATTAGCAGATAAAATAGATAAAAATCATACTAAAAAGAAAATACTTCAAAGAAAAATGGACAGAAGTAGAAGATACACTAATCCTCAAAATTACAATGAAGATGGTACAATAAAGAAACCACCTAAGGGACAGAGATTTTCTTGGTATAAATCTAAAAAATATATTCAACTTGCCGGAAAGGTAAGAGAATTAGAAAGAAAAAATGCTGACATAAGAAAATATCAACATACTTGTTTAGCTAATTGGATTTTATCATTGGGTGATACAGTTTATGTTGAACAAATGAATTTTAGTGGATTGCAGAGGAGAGCAAAAGAAACTAAGATTGATAAAAATGGTAAGTATGCAAAGAAAAAAAGGTATGGAAAATCTTTAGCAAATAAAGCACCATCAATGTTTTTAACTATATTAGAGTCTAAATTAAACCAATATGGTGGACAGCTAAATAAGATTAATACATATGAATTTAAAGCAAGTCAATATGACCATACTGATGATACATTCACTAAACATAATAGAAGTGAGAGATGGCATATATTGTCTAATGGAGATAAAAACCAACGAGATTTATATTCGGCATTTTTAATTATGAATAGTGATATAAGTTTGAAACATTGTAATAGAGAAAAGTGTAATGAAACATATAGTAATTTTAAAGTTTTACAAGATAAAGAAATAGAAAGATTATATAGTGATATAAGAAAGGGTAATTGCAAAAATATTTCAAGTTTTGGTTTTCAAAGAAATGCGAAAGCTATGTAAAGTAGATGTAATAGTGCATTCGCACTAAATAATTAAATATTAGTAGGACAGGGCATGTCCTAAACTACCAATGTATTAATTTCCTTTTGTAAATTAATACGATAGTAAATGGTTAGGGAAGATAACTCAGTGCTTTTTGGCTTTAATTTTTATAATTTACCCAAATTGAGAAGGTTATAAAGTACCGATACCTCCACAAAATTGTATAATTGCAGTTGCAATCTACATACACAAGTGGGTTGCCAGTAAATAGATATATCTGAGGTTAATATAAAAAAGCGTTGCAATCTACATACACAAGTGGGTTGCCAGCTTAGTGCATCAACTGTAGCACTTTCACAGTAAGTTGCAATCTACATACACAAGTGGGTTGCCAGAATTTTTTTGACTGGGGCAACCTCGATTTGACTAGTTGCAATCTACATACACAAGTGGGTTGCCAGTTTTACCTCATAAGTTGGATTTTTAGGCTTGTTAAGGTTGCAATCTACATACACAAGTGGGTTGCCAGGAGGAAGGGAAGGAGGATTATGTTTAACCATCTCAAGTTGCAATCTACATACACAAGTGGGTTGCCAGACCCAGCATAGCCTCACCACAGTGACCACAGAACGTTGCAATCTACATACACAAGTGGGTTGCTAGCAAATGTATCTATTCCGAAAGATAGAAAGATTTATGTTGCAATCTACATACACAAGTGGGTTGCCAGGTGGTGTGGTAGAGCCTTCACAACGAACAAGATAAGTTGCAATCTACATACACAAGATGTTGTAATTATTTTATAAATTTAGAAACTAATATAGGACAGTACTGAGTTACTGTCCTATTTTTATAATATATTAATGAAATAACTCTAAAAAATCTCATTTTGGAAAAAGAAGATAATTGAAATTGTATTCATAATATGATAGAATACATATGTATAGTAACTATTGTTAGACAGAGTGTGGCTTTTGCTTAGAAAAGCAAAATATTCATACAAAACTTTAGATGTACATAAAGATAAATTTTTATATAAAGAAGGTATATTATGCGTTCAGATTTAATTAAGAAAGGCCCTACAAGAGCACCTCACCGTTCTCTTTTAAAGGCTATGGGTATTACAGAAAGTGAAATGAAAAAGCCTTTCGTTGCAGTTGTTTCAGCTAAGAGTGACTATATCCCTGGTCACAAGCACTTAGATGATATTGCTGAAGAAGTAAAGGCAGGTATTCGTAATGCCGGTGGTGTTCCATTTGAATTTAACACAATCGGTGTTTGTGACGGTATTGCAATGAACCATAAGGGTATGAAGTATTCTCTATGCTCAAGAGAAATCATTGCTGACTCTATTGAAATTATGCTAACTGCTCATCCACTAGATGCAGTTGTATTTATCCCTAACTGTGACAAGATTGTTCCCGGTATGCTTATTGCTGCTTGTAGAATGAATCTACCATCAGTTTTCGTTAGTGGTGGTCCAATGCTACCCGGTGAAAAAGACGGTGTTAGATATGGTCTATCCGAAATGTTCGAGTATGTTGGTGCTTGTGCTAGTGGTAAGATTACAGAAAAAGAACTTGCTGAATATGAAGACAGTTGTTGTCCAACTTGTGGTTCTTGTTCAGGTATGTACACAGCCAACTCAATGAACTGCCTAACAGAAGCTATCGGTATGGGCCTACCATTTAACGGTACAATCCCAGCAGTATATGCCGGTCGTAGAAGACTTGCTAAGACTGCCGGTGAAAGAGTAATGTACCTACTAGAAAATGACATTAGACCAAAGGATATTATCACAAAGAAGAGTTTTGAAAATGCTCTAACTTGTGAAATGGCTCTTGGTTGTTCTTCAAATACAGTTCTACACCTACTAGCTATTGCTTATGAGGCTGATATTCCTGTAAACATTGAAGTAATTGATGAGATTTCTAAGAAAACTCCTCAGATTTGTAAGTTAAACCCAGCAGGTAAAATCTTCATTACTGACCTTAACGAAAAGGGCGGTATCCCTGCAGTTATGAAGGAACTTTCTAAGAAGGGTATCATCAACACAGATTGCCTAACTGTTATGGGTACTGTTGGTGACAGAATTGCCAATGCAAAGGATGCTGACGGTGAAATTATCCACACAGTAGATAATCCACTTCGTCAAGACGGTGGTATTGCTATTCTTAAGGGCAACCTTGCTCCTGAGGGTGCAGTTGTTAAACAGGGTGCAGTTGCTCCTGAAATGATGCAACACACAGGTCCTGCAAGAGTATTCAACAGTGAAGAAGAAGCAAATGACGCTATTCTAGCAGGTAAGATTGTTGCCGGTGATGTTGTTGTTATCCGTTACGAAGGTCCTAAGGGTGGTCCGGGTATGAGAGAAATGCTTTCTCCTACATCTGCTATTGCCGGTGCAGGTCTAGATAAGGAAGTTGCTCTTATTACTGACGGTCGTTTCTCAGGTGCTACAAGAGGTGCATCAATCGGTCATATTTGTCCTGAGGCTGCTGCCGGTGGACTTATCGGTCTTGTTGAAGAGGGCGACTCAATCACAGTTGATATTACAAACAGAACTCTAACTCTAAATGTTGCTGATGATGTTCTTGCTGAAAGAAAGAAGAACTTTAAAATGCCTGAAAAGGAACTTTCAGGTTACCTAAAGAGATATTCAAAGCTTGTTACTTCTGCATCTCAGGGTGCTGTTTTTGAAAAGTAATTTTAGTTTTGGTTATTACTTTCTATTTTTAATCAGTATTTAACTTAATAAAATTATGACCACTTACAATTGTAAGTGGTCATTTTTGTTATGAGCAACTTTATAAGTTTATATATTTTGTTTGCTAGTTAGATAAATTATGGTTTGTCTTTTTAATTTTGATTGTGGTTAAAGGCAAATTTGTAGTGAGAATATATACCATAAAATCATATGAAACTATGACTCACAGGTGTAGGGGACATCATTGATGTCCCGTTTGAAAATTAACCTTTCTATTTGTATTTTGTCCTTTGTAGATATTATAAATTTATAATCTGCAAATAGGACAAAAATCCCATAGGTATCACACTTTTTAACGGGCGAACACTGTTCGCCCCTACGACTGTGAGCCAAAATTTTGCTATAATTCACACCTACAAACCCAAATTTGTAGAACTGATTTATTTTAACCAACAGACAAAATTGAAAAAACAAATTTATTTTATAAAGAATAACTTATAATAATGTATAGTTACTAACATTTCCTTTCTATATGTGGAAAAGTAAATAGGCATAAGAAAAGGCACTTCAAATGAAGTGCCTTAAAACTTAATATGTAATTATCTTACAACAACTTTGCATTTTGCAGTTTTGTTACTACCATCGGTAGTTTTGCAATATACATAGCTTACACCTTTTCTAACAGCTTTAACCTTGCCTTTAGAAATTTTTAGAACCTTTCTGTTAGAAACATACCACTTAACTCTTTTGTTATCTGTTGTTGCCGGAGAAACAGTAGCCTTAAACTTATAAGTCTTGTTTCTCTTTAGTGCTAGTGTATTTCTGTTTAGCTTAACAGAAGAGGCTAATCTCTTAGTTACAGTAGAAATATTTAACTTACGGTACTGACTGTTAGCACCTGTTCTACCATAGTTAGTGCCATCAGTAGCATCAAGACAAATTAGGTTAAGAGAAGTTCTCATAGAACCTTTGCCTGTAATCTTAAACTTCATAGAAATAAGGTTAGTTGCTTTCTTGAAGTTCATAGGTTTCATAATACAAACTGCATTAAAACGAATTTGTCTTGTAAGGTTGTGGTTTTCTACGAAAGAACCTTTCTTCATTTCTGAACTGTATGAAACACTCTTTAACTTTAGTCCACCGGTGTAGTCAACATGAGCTTGAATATCTTCCATTAATTTTGGTGCTTTAATTCTGTATGTAACAGTTACAATCTGTCCCTTGCTTACTGCTTTACCGTTAAGTGTAGTTGCCTTTGCACTTGCAGGGAAACCAACAATAAACATAGTTGAAAGGATAATAACTGTTAGCATTGATGAAATAAACTTTTTCAAATCTTTCACCTCCTTATTCTCAATTATAAATGTTTAAAAGGATTATTGCAATGTTTCTATTGACTAAATTTATATTTAGTTTTTGGTGATAATAGATAAAAAAACACCCACCAAAATCGGTGGGTGTAGAAATATTGAAAATATGGGTTAATTATTCAATAATTGATGTACCTGTCATTTCTTCAGGCTGAGGTAGACCAAGAATTTTTAACATTGTTGGAGCAATGTCAGCTAGCTTGCCACCTTCACGAAGAGTACAAGGATAATTAACAACACAGAATGGAACAGGGTTTGTTGTATGAGCAGTAAATGGAGAACCATCTTCTTCATACATCTTATCAGCATTACCATGGTCAGCAGTGATAAGAGCCACACCGTCCATTTCCTTAATTGCGTCAACAACTTTACCTGCACAAGTATCAACTGCTTCTACTGCACTACAAGCAGCAGGGAAGATACCTGTATGACCAACCATATCACAGTTAGCAAAGTTAAGGATAATCATATCGTACTTGCCACTCTTGATAGCGTCACAGCACTTGTCACATACTTCATATGCTGACATTTCAGGCTGTAGGTCATAAGTTGCAACCTTTGGTGACTTAACAAGAATTCTGTCTTCATTTTCGTACTGCTTTTCAACACCACCGTTAAAGAAGAATGTTACATGAGCGTACTTTTCTGTTTCAGCAATTCTTAGCTGAGTCATACCGTTGTTAGCTACATATTCACCTAGTGTGTTTACAAGTGACTGAGGTTTAAATGCAACTTCTACATTAGGCATTGTTGCATCATACTGAGTCATACATACAAATGTTAGTGGGAAGAAACCGTTCTTTCTTTCAAAACCGTCAAAGCTTTCGTCAACAAGTGTTCTTGTGATTTCTCTTGCTCTGTCAGGTCTGAAGTTAAAGAATACAACAGAGTCATTAGCCTTGATTGTATCGCCACCTTCAATAACTGTAGGTAGTACGAATTCATCAGTAGTGTCTTTGTCGTAAGAATTCTGTACTGCATTAGGAGCAGTATCAGCCTTTTCACCTTCGCCATATACCATTGCAGAATAAGCCTTTTCAACTCTATCCCAACGGTTATCTCTATCCATAGCGTAGTATCTACCCATAACAGTAGCAATTTTACCTACGCCAATCTTAGCCATTTCTTCTTCACATTCAACAACAAAGTCCTTAGCAGATGATGGAGGAACATCTCTACCGTCTAGGAATGCGTGAACATAAACCTTCTTAAGACCTGCCTTCTTAGCTAGTTCTAGTAGGCCGTATAGGTGAGTGTTGTGTGAGTGAACACCACCGTTAGATAGCAGACCCATTAGGTGTAGTGAAGAATCATTGTTCTTAGCATTTTCAATAGCCTTAGTTAGAGCTTCATTCTGGAAGAAGTCACCGTCTTCAATAGACTTAGTGATTCTTGTTAGTTCCTGATATACAACTCTACCGGCACCAATGTTTGTATGACCAACTTCTGAGTTACCCATCTGACCATCAGGAAGACCAACATCCATACCTGATGCACCGATTTTTGTAATAGGGTTTTCACCAAAGATTTTGCCTAGGTTTGGAGTCTTGGCAGAAACGATAGCGTTACCTGCGTCAAGAGAAATACCGAAACCGTCTAAAATCATTAGGATTAATGGTTTTTTCATTATAATCAATTCCTTATATTTAAATCAAAATTACTTAGATGCAGCAGCAACGATTGGCTGGAACTTTTCAGCAACTAGAGAAGCACCACCGATTAGACCACCGTCAACATCAGTTTTTGAAAGTAGTTCTTCACAGTTACCTGCGTTCATAGAACCACCGTACTGAATTGTAACTGCGTCAGCAACTTCCTGACCGTATAGCTTAGCAAGTGTTGCACGGATGAAAGCACAAACTTCTTCAGCCTGATCAGCAGTAGCAGTTTTACCTGTACCAATAGCCCATACAGGTTCGTAAGCGATAACAGTCTTCTTAACATCTTCAGCAGAAACATCAAATAGGTCAAGCTTAATCTGTCTTGCGATAACTTCTTCAGTAATGTCACATTCTCTTTCCCATAGAAGTTCACCAACACATACGATTGGCTTTAGACCATGAGCTAGAGCAGCCTTTGTTCTCTTGTTAACAGTTTCATCTGTTTCGCCAAAGTACTGTCTTCTTTCGCTATGACCTAGAACAACATAAGGAACACCCATTTCAGCTAGCATCTTAGCTGAGATTTCGCCTGTGAAAGCACCACTTTCTTCCCAGTGACAGTTTTCTGCACCAATCTGAATGTTTGTGCCTTCTGTAGCTTCTAGTGCAACTGTTAGGTCAACGAATGGTACACAAGCGATAACTTCACAGTCAGCATCTTTAACCATAGGAGCTAGTTCTGTTAGTAGAGCCTTAGCTTCTGATGGAGTTTTGTTCATTTTCCAGTTACCGGCAATAATTGCCTTTCTTTTACTCTTATCCATTATGAATAATTCCTTTCAAAATAAACTATTAAAAATATTTATGTAAGGGCAGACTGTTGTCTGCCCTCTTTATAATCTAAAATTATTTGTCAGCGATTACATCAATACCAGGAAGAACCTTGCCTTCTAGATATTCTAGAGAAGCACCACCACCTGTTGAGATGTGGCTCATTTTGTCAGCGAAACCTAGCTGAATTACAGCAGCAGCTGAGTCACCGCCACCGATGATTGTTGTAGCGTCTGTTTCTGCAAGAGCCTTAGCAACTGCGATTGTACCCTTTGCAAGAGTTGGGTTTTCGAATACGCCCATAGGACCGTTCCATACAACTGTCTTAGCAGACTTAACAGCTTCAGCAAATAGCTTCTGAGTTTCTGTACCGATGTCCAGACCTTCTTTATCAGCAGGAATTTCTGTAGCTGGAACAACCTTAACTTCGATTGGAGCATCAATTGGGTCAGGGAAACCGTCACCGATTGTTGTGTCAACAGGAAGAAGAAGTTTCTTACCTAGCTTTTCAGCCTTTTCCATCATTTCCTTACAGTAGTCAATCTTGCTATCGTCAACAAGAGAAAGACCAACTTCATAACCCTTAGCTTTTAGGAATGTGTAAGCCATACCACCACCGATGATAAGTGTGTCACACTTTTCTAGTAGGTTAGAGATAACATTTAGCTTATCAGCAACCTTTGCACCACCAAGGATAGCAACGAAAGGTCTTACTGGGTTTTCAACTGCGTTACCTAGGTAGTTGATTTCCTTCTGCATTAGGTAACCAACAGCAGTATCTTTAATGTGCTTTGTAACACCGGCAGTTGAGCAGTGAGCTCTGTGAGCTGAACCGAAAGCATCCATAACGAAACAATCAGCTAGTGAAGCTAGTTCTGTTGAGAATGGTTCTTCATTCTTTGTTTCTTCTTTTCTAAATCTTGTGTTCTGTAGTAGAACAACATCGCCGTCCTTCATATTTGCAACAGCGTTCTTTGCATTTTCGCCAACAACTTCGTCATCAGCAGCAAATACAACTTCCTTGCCTAGTAGTTCAGAAAGTCTAACAGCAACAGGTGCTAGAGAGAACTTTTCTTCAGGACCGTTCTTTGGCTTACCAAGGTGAGAGCAAAGGATAACCTTGCCACCGTCATTCATAATCTTTTTGATTGTTGGTAAAGCAGCTGTAATTCTGTTGTCGTTTGTGATAACGCCATCCTTTAGAGGTACGTTAAAGTCGCAACGGCAAAGAACTTTTTTGCCAGCGTAATTTACATCATCAACTGTAACTTTGTTTAAACCCATATTTAAACATCCTTTCAAATAAATTACTTATTAAAATCTGTTCCCAGATATAGTTAATTATATAACAATTTTGTAATGGTTTCAATAGATATAATGATTTTATCCCTACTTTTTTCAGAAATTTTTAGATATTTTTCAGTTATTTTTGGGATAATAAAATTATGCATAAATTTATGTAAAATAAAAGAAAATTATATGTTCTTATTCCCAGTGATGTCTGTGTAGCTGACCATGAGTGAGAAGTGCAGGGTAGTCCCATTGTCTCAGCACTTCATAGGCAGCAATAGCAACTGAGTTGCTAAGGTTTAGACTTCTTGCATCTTTAACCATAGGAATACGAACACAACTTTCTTTGTGCTCCATTAATAAATGTTCAGGCAGTCCTCTTGTTTCCTTGCCGAAAAGCAAGTAACAGTTGTCAGGATACTCTACTTCTGTATGTTTATACAGTGCTTTAGTGGTGTACATAAAGTACTTTGCACCTTTTGTTTTCTCTAAAAAATCATCAAGACTATCGTAGTAAGTTATATCCAGTAAATCCCAATAATCAAGACCGGCTCTCTTTACTGTTTTGTCTGTAATCTGAAAGCCAAGTGGTCGTACAAGATGTAACCTTGCACCTGTTGCAGCACAGGTACGAGCAATGTTGCCTGTATTTTGTGGAATTTCCGGTTCAACCAGTACAATATTCAGTGTTGCCAAAATAATCACCTCTATTCTTAATTATATACTAAATTGAAAAATAGTACAACATTCCTAAATTGGTTTTCATTCACTTTTATATAATTTTGTATTTAGGTAAAAATACTGATAGGAGGTGATTAAATGAATAACGGTGGAATGATGAAAGGTATTTGTGTTGGTTTAATGTCCGGTATTGCAGTAGGAATGATTGGTGAAAAAATGATGGACAATACCAAAATTAAAAAGCCTATGAAAAAGAAAATGAACAAGGCTATTCACGCAATGGAAGAAATGGTGGATACAGCATCATATATGTTTAAATAAAAAAATCCCACAACTATTTTTACTTAGTTGTGGGATAAATTTTAGTCTTTTCTAATGAAATAATCTTTCAAACATTTTGCAATAAATAATGCAGTAATAAAGAAGATTATCTGTAAGAATGTAAAGCTACTGTCACTTATGAAAGCTACAATTAAAGAAATAATTGTGATTACAATAAATGATGCAGTGATAAGATACATAGCAACTTTACTTTCTTTTCCTACTTGATTAAATAGGTAGTAGGTAAAGAAGAATAACAGTAGGATAATAGGTAAGAAAATCACACCTAAAACCAATGTACCGTTATATAGATTTAAGAAGTATGGATTGCCACCCATTAATGTTGAAGTTTCTGTCTGTATAGTAGAGGACAATGTATTTAACATATGTGAAATGCTAAATAAGTTTTCCTTATCAATGTAGTTATATACAAGATGGAAATCTTTTAAAGCTATGTAGAACAGTACAAAAATGGCTAAAGGTAAAATTAAGAAAATTATTAACCTAAGTATTAGTGACGGTATGTTATTTCTTATGAATTTACATAAGTAATTTTCATTGTGTTTTTCTTTGATAAATCTATAAGTAGAGCCTAGGTTATTAAGCCATAGTCTGATTAAATATACTGATGTGATAATAGTTAAGATTAATGAAATAATTGCAGTGAAATCATTAACTACTAAATTCTTTTCATCAAAATTAACTCTCTGAAAATTATCAAAACCTAAGAAGTAGAATTGTCTTCTGGAGTCACTACCGTCAATACAGCTTACAGCAGTTAGCTTTTCTTTTTCATAGTTATCTGTGCTTGTGTAGTTAATGTAAACTCTCTCTTTGTTATCTTTGAAGAAGTCATTAATAGTACCTTTTTTGTCATCGTAAACACCTGTGATACGGTATCTTTCATCATTCATTATAAAGGTTTTACCTATCGGTGACTTACCCTCAGCAATTTTTTTACCGAAGGTTTTGCTGACTACTGCAGTTTTGCTTTTTTCCTTTTCCATAACATTTGTGATACCCTCATCAGTATAAGAAATGTTATTGTACTTTAGGTAGTTGTGATTGACTAGTACAGGTGTAATTTTTGTATTATTTACACTAGTCGTACTAAGCTCACTGCAAAATGAAGTTTCCTTAAAATCTTCATACTTTTTTACCAGTTTTTCATAGTCCTTTATGGTAGCTTTGCTTTTGCCTTGTGAAGAAACATTTTGAATACTGATAACTGTGTTTTTGTTTTGACTTTTATAGTTGTTGATTACATATGTAAATGTTGAGATTGATGTAATAAGCAGTAAAGCAACAACTATGAAAGATATAATTTTTGTTTTACTCATAATACATCTGCCTTTACTAATACTTGTTCGCCTACTTTTAAATCTTTGTCACTGTCTATAATTGCCAAAAAGCCGGTATCTTCTCTGGTTATTTCGGTATATAAACCGTTTTGGTTAAGTATGTCAACCGGCTTTTTTGCTACAATGTAGTTGCCATCTGTGTTTTTGATAACATAATAAACTTCACCGTTATGTACTGAAGAAGTTGGTATCAATGTATTACCACCTTGTGGGTCGTAGTAGGTATCGTCATCATCATCAATTATATATCCTGTATTGGTTGTTGCAACTGTAACAGTAGGGTAAAGTAAAGCATCTATCTTAGTTGATAGGTAAGTTAACCCACCGATTACCAAGAAGAAAATTATTGCAAAAGCCACAATACCTTTTTGAAATTTTACACGCATATTTTTCTTTTCCATAGTTATATCCTCGAAAATGAACTTCTAACATCTTTTTCACCTAAGAAGTAGATGATTAAAGCCGGTATCATAAACATTACACCACAAGCAAAAATAATATTTACATCAGCAGTATCAACAGAAAGTGAAACTGATAGTGGGTACTTTGCTTTGTCTGTAAAGTAAATTAACGGTTGTTCAACAACACCCCATGTATCTACAAATGTCAGTAGTGCAAGGGATACTAGACCACCTCGTATTTGAGGCAGAATAATCTGGAAGAATATTCTAAAATATGATGCACCGTCAACTCTTGCAGCCTCTATTGATGAGTCGGAAATGTATCTTACACTTTGTCTTAGTAAGCAAATTCCAAATGCTGAGAATGTACCCGGAAGAATAATGCTCATAACGTTGTTAAGTAAATCTAACTTTTGATACATAAAGTAGCTAGGCACAAGTGTTACCTGAATAGGTAAGATAAGGAATATCATATATACAAAGAATAGCTTATCTCTACCGGGAAATTTTAGCTTACCGAAAGCAAAGGCAGCTAGGGAAGATACGATTAACTGACCTACAACTGTAGGTACTGTAATTAATACAGAGTTCCAAAATTCCTTTAAGTAGTCACCGTTTCTAAAGAACACCTTGTAGAATTGTTCAAGTGAAAAATGTTCCGGTATCAGTTTAAAGGATGCGTACTGACCGGTTGTAAAGTCAAGCATAGAGGAAACCTCTTTACTTGACATAAATGAGCTTATAACCATAAACACAACCGGCATTAAGAAAATAAGTGTCAGCACAATTAGCAACAAATATTTTAACGATTTTTTTACTGTAAATTTCTTTTTCATTTTATCCTCATTCTAAATAATCTGACTTTCTCTCATACATAAAGAATGCTAACATAATACCAATGAAAATAATTGACATTACAATGGCTGATGAAGATAGCTGAGAGTAGTTAAAGTTGTTGTAGTTGTTGTTTATAAAGTTCTGTAGAAAGTAAACATTCTCATTTGGGTATGTACCAAACAGTGAGAATGACTCTCTGAACATTCTAAAGGAATTGATAACTGCCATTAAGAATACAAAGAATGTTGTTGGAGTGATAAGTGGTAAAGTGATTTTTACTGTTGTTCTAAAGCTACTTGCACCCTCAAGATAAGCACTTTCGTGAACTGACTTTGGTAGATTGGCAAGTCCTGCAGTAAAGAGTATTACACAGAAACCACAGTTTTTCCATATGTAAATCAGGATAATCATTACCATAGAAAATCCACTGCTAAAGAAATGAACTGTATCAAAACCAAGTGAATTAAGAATATTGTTGATTACACCATAATCGTTAAATAACATTTGCCAAATATAAATTAGGGATGCTGCCGGAATTACAATGGGCATTAAATATGCACTTCTAAAGAAAGAAGTTATTTTCTCAAAACTATTTAAAAATTGAGCAATCAAGAAAGAAATAATCATCAGTAACGGAATTGCTACAACTGTAAAAATCATAGTGTTCTTTAGTGCATACAGAAATGCTTTGTTCTTAAAAATCGCTATGTAGTTATCCAGTCCTACAAAATGCCCACCTGACATTAAGCTGTTGTATATACACATTAAGTATGGAATAGCATAAAAAACTGTAATACCTATTAATGATGGCAACAAAAATAAATATGCCCATACCGTTTGTTTTTTCTCAAATTTCATAGTACACCTTATTCATATAAATAGATTTTTGTTTTACTGTTTAGGTTTGCAATAAAATTGTCAATAGAGATTTTGTCCTGCAAATAATCATCAACTAATGAGCCGATTACCTTGTCATTGTAGTAACCGTCTCTGATTTCATAGGTGTTGATACTGTTAATGTAGGATGCGTATTTATCCGTAAAACTTTCTTGTTCCTTAATTTCATCAAAATCGGTACCACCATAAGCAAAACTACTTAAGGAATTATTTAGCGCATCTTTGTTAACGGTAATGTTATATGTATCACCATAAGTTGAGTCAAAGGTAATGAATCTTTGCATTCTTTCACCTAAAGAGTATTTGATAAATTCAAAGGCTTTTTCTTTTTTGTTACTATTATTGTTTATCATAAAGCCACAACTGATAGTAGCTCTTGATTGATTTTCCTTTTCTGTAATACCACTGATAAATGTTGTTTGGATTGAGCCATTTACCATATCGGTAAAGGATGATTCTTCTTTGCCATATACAAAATCGTAAAATAACTTTTCATTTTCCTTTTGACTTTTATCATGGTCATAACCATAGGCTGAGTAATATTCTTCGGCATACTTTTCTAACTGTTCATCAGAAATTTTGTCATAAGAAAATGTATCGGTACTTAAACCTGACATATGAGTTAAGCTAAAGTTATATGGTGTGTAGATACCTGTTTCTTTATCGGTAGTACCCTTAGAAAGTAAACATTCACTTTTGCTTAGGTCTTTAGTAGTTTTAGTATCTGCAATAGATTTCTTTACTAACTTTTTAAGAGACTCTATAGTGCTTTTAAATTTTTTAGTTTCAAAATCAGTTGTATAGTTCTCTTTGTTAATGTTGTCATTAATGTACTGCAAGATAATTTCTTTTGAACTGGAATAGCTATCTGTTAAGCTAAGGTTATTGCTATTGTTAGCAAATTTCTTTAGCTTGTTGTTAATATTGCTATAGGTTAGCCTTGTGTTGGTAGCAAGGTTATAGTCCTTAAATAAAGCTGAGTTTGAGATATAAATATCGGGTTCAATCAGCATAGGCATCATATACCTTTTGCCTTTGAAAACACCTGTATCCATAAGTGTATTGTCGTAATCATCAAGGTTAATTTTTCTTTCACTTTTATCATTCTTTAAAAGTGTGTTCATATCAGCAAAAGCACCTTGATTAATCAGCTTTGAGACTGGTAGTTCATTATCCAAAATAATAATATCAGGGCCACCGCCTGCCATTATTTCTGTTGACATTTGTTGTATCATTCTATCTCGTGACGAGAAAGAAACAACCTTTACACTGTATTCACCCATTTTGTTTAGGGAACAGTAGTTGTTATACATATGTACCATATCAAGTAGGGGATAGTAGAATTTAGTGTCTTGGTCATAATGTAAATCCTTATTGTCCGGGTCAACATAAGTGTAGATTGTAACTCTGTCACTACTGTTTAGATCTTCTTGGTTTAGGTTTGTGCCTTTGGTGATGTATTCATCACTGTTTGAACAGGCAACTGTTGTAAACAAAGTACAAAATAAAAGTACAGACAAAATCATTTTTGAAAAAATTCTTTTTTTCATAATAATATTACCTTTCACATAATTACGATAATTATATCACTAAATATGGATAAATTGTATATAATTATTAATAAAATTTGAACAAAGATGCAATTTTGTGAGATGTTATGAAAACTGTTAATTGCTTTTGTGCAAAAGAACGAATAAAAAAGCCACCCTGTTTTACCAGAGTGACTTTTTTAGATATATAGAGTTTTTTACTTGTTATCAATATGAAACATAGTTTAGTGGGTTCTGTCTGTCTGAGCGTTCATCACCTGTTCTAACTTCAAAGTGTAGGTGATTACCTGTTGACTGACCTGTTGAACCGATAGCTGCAATTGTCTGTCCTTGTGTTACCTTTTGACCTTGGCTAACACTTACTGAAGAACAGTGACCGTATAGTGTTTTGTAACCATCACCATGATTAATAATAACATAGTTTCCATAACCACTATCGTCGTAACCTGCCCATTCAACTGTACCTGACTTTGAGGCAACAACTGTTGCACCATAGCAGTCACCGTCAGCTATATCAAGACCTGTGTGGAACTCTCCACCTTCTCTGTAGCCGTAGCTTGATGAGATTGAATGTACTGATGGAGCAGGCCACATAAAGCCTTTGTTACTTACGTTAGTTTTTTTCTTTCCGTTACCCTTTACAATAACTTGGTCGCTTGATTTCTTTACAGTTTTTACATTCATAATCGCTGCATCAATCTGTACACCATCTAGGAAAGAAACCTTGTATGTTGTTTCTTGCTTACCGGTAACACCTTTTTTGATTACCTTTTTGTAAGAAGAATCCTTGTGTTTATCATATTTAACTATTGTTGAATATGGTAGATTTTCTGTTACTACTTGGTCAGCCTTAACTAGGACTTGTAGTAATTCTTTCTTTTCAGCTTTCTTAATTAATGAGTCTGTGTCCTCAACTGAGTTGCTATTGAAAATACCACTTTCAACTTTAACTTCATTGTAGAAGTTGATTTCTGTCTTATCCTTATATTTTTTCTTAGCTTTGCTTATGATTTCATCTAACTTATTCTGTAGGTTAGTTGCTGAAGGACAAACACCGATTAGCTCATCATTTACATAAAGACCTGCTACATCATCAGTAACGTTTGTGTCTGTTTCTACCATTGCATTTGAAACCGTCTGTGCATTGTTAGAAGCTTCATTCTGATTTACAACACCAATTTGATATACAGGTGTGAAAGAAGCATCTGTGTCTTTATTTAGTTTATCATTTGTAATTTCTTTTGCGTGTTGGATTACACCTGAATCTGAAACTGAAGCAACTGTCTGTCCGTCAAGTTGAACATTTAGACCAAAGTCAATCCAGTTTGTCCAGTAGCCAACTGTTAGTACAAGTAAGATGATTGCTAAAGTAGGGGCTACTCTGTTATACATAAATTTCTTTCTTGAAAAACTCTTTCTTTTGTTTTTCTTAGAAGGTGTAATAAATTTTACTATTCCTGAAAAGAATGTTGCCGGAACAACTACTATGTAGTAAAGCATAGCTAGAATATTGTCCATTCTTTTTGTTTTCTTCTCACTTGTCTTTACTGCAAGTTGCTTACGAACTTTTTTACTTCCTTTTATTCGTTCAATTTTTTCATATCCGTTTACGCTAATAAACTTTGTACTCAAATAAAAAACTCCTCATTTGTAACGATTTTGTAACAAACAACAGTATTAATTATAACAAACTGTTACAATTTTGCAATAACTTTGATAGATGTTTGTAACTATATCAATACAACATAAGGAGTTGGGTATTTTTTTTGTTTAATTTGCACGATAAAACTTGTCAAGTTTTGTTAATAGTATAAGTCCTCTGTAGTTAAGTCTTTTATTACATTGTAATATTCTACTAGGGAATTATGTGCTTTTTCAGCATCATGTGCAAGGTAGTTGCCACATTCAATTTTGTCTGTACCGGGAATTTTACCCTGATGATTCATACAATCCTTCATTACTTCTTTAATGTAAGTAAGTGCATCTTCATTGCTTGTATCTCTCATTAGTAGATAGAAACCTGTACAACAACCCATAGGTCCAAAGTAAATTACATTGTCCTTTAGTTTACCGTTTCTTGCATATGTTGCGAATAGATGCTCAATAGTGTGCATTGCGTTAATGTCAAGAAATGGTGGGGTGTTTGGTTTAATAAATCTTAGGTCATATGTTGTAATATCACCGTCAATTCGTGAAATATATACTCCCGGTTCAAGTTTGTTGTGGTCAACAGAAAAAGATGTAATTCTTTCCATAATAATCTCCAATCAATATTTGTACATACAAACATTAAGGTCAACTGTACCCTCAATGCCGTCTATTGTGCCATCGGTAGAATATTGCCACATACCAAATTCATAGTAGTAATCAGGCAAATCTTCATATGATGCAAGCCATACTTCATAATTGTTAATTTTTGCAAGGTCATATTCGTAGTACAGTAAACTTCTGTTTGCATAAATAACAGGTATATAACCTGACTTTTCTATTTCGCTGCAATATGTCTTTGCACAATTTGTCAATGTTTCTCTGTCCAGTTCATCAGTTCTGGCATCTTCATTTTCATAATGTTCCCAGTCGTATGCTACAGGGTACTGAATGTTGTAATCCTTAATCAGCTTTAGTGTGTAGTCTGCTTCTTCCTTAGCCTCTTTATCTGTGATAGCCTGACTGTAGAAATACACACCCACCTTGATACCTGCACTTGTAGCACCTTCAATATTCTGCTTAAACTTTTCATCAGTATATAGGATGCCCTTAGTGCCGTAGCCTCTGCCACCACAACGAATCATAGCAAAGTCAACACCGGCGTTCTTGACCTTAGTCCAATCAATATCACCTTGAGCATAGCTAACATCAATGCCTACTGTTGAAATGTTTTTGCCATTGTGTTTATATTCTATAAATCCGTTTTTGTTGGTGTAAAAGTTATTATCATCATAAGGATTTCGTGATAAGCCGGGGATTGCATTTATGTATACAGGGTCTTGTCCAGCCTCTGTACGAATAGCAATTTTCTCATTAGTACCAACTGAGTCTGTAGAAACTTGGCTATGAGCTTTGCTGTTATCTTCTTCCTTAATAAAGAATTTCCAAGTGACAAAGCCACCACCTAGGAACAGACAAATAGCCAGAACGATAGAAACAATAACAATTATTAAAGCCTTTTTTGACTTATTATTTTTCTTCTTTGTTTTTCTTTTCTTTTTAGTTTGTCCATGTTTCATAATATAACCATCCTTATTTAGAGAATATCACAAAAGTTTAATTGTGTAAATGGTAAATAGGTGAATATTCTTGGAAAAGTAAGAAATAAAATGTAGAATAATTGCATATACTAATATAATAGGTTATAATTTTCTTGAGGTGATATTATGAAAATTGCTCTCTTTCAAAGTGATATTGATTGGTGCAACAAGAAAGAAAATTATGTTGTAGCTAAGAAGAAAATCAGTGAGGCTTCTGCTTTAGGTTGTGAAGTTATATTCTTTCCTGAAATGAGCTTTACCGGTTTTACTATGAATATAGATGTCAGTAAAGAAAAAAATAATGAAACTGTTGAATATATAAAGCCACTTGCAAAGAAAAATAATATTGCAGTAGGTTTTGGTTATGTAAAGGACTTAGGCAGTAAGTGTGAAAACCACTATGCAGTAGTTGACAGTAACGGTGAAGTTATCAGCGATTATGCTAAAATTCACCCATTTTCTGCCGGTTATGAAAGTAAATATTTTGTTGGCGGTAGTGAGATTACAAAGTACAAAATTAACGGTATGAACTTTTCCACCTTTATTTGTTATGACCTTCGTTTTCCTGAAATTTTCCAAGCAGTTAGGGAGGACAGTGACATTATTGTTGTACCTGCTAATTGGCCTAGAAGTAGAAGTGAACACTTCAAAACCCTTTTGAAAGCCAGAGCAATTGAAACGGAATGTTATGTGCTTGGGATAAATTGTGTTGGTGTACATGACGATACATATTATAGTGGTGACACTATGGCAATTAATCCTTTTGGTGAGGTTATTAAATGTGTCAGCAACATTCAAGATTTGTTAGTTGTAAATATCAACAATGATGTGGCTGAATATAGGGAAAAACTAAATACCAATAAAGACAGACGACCTGATTTATATAAGAAATTTCTGTATTAAAAATAGCACCATTACTCATTGAGTAGTGGTGCTTTGCTTATGTTTATAGATTTTTTGTCATAAATATGTGAGGGCAATATTCATCCAAATAGGGTTCACCTTGTTTTTCGTAACCTTGCTTTAGGTAAAATCCCGATACCCTTTCTTGTGCTGAAAGTGATAGGGAAGAACCACCCTTTTCTTTAACAATTTTCTCAGCAAAGTTAAGTAATTCTCTGCCTATACCCTTACCTCTGTAACTTTTAATAACTGCAATTCTGCCAAAGTGATAACCTTTTAATTCTTCATCATAAAAAATTCTGGCAGTTCCGATAGGCTTTTCCTTGTCATAACATACTAAATGAATTGCAGTATTATCAATATCATCAAATTCATTTTTAAAGCCTTGTTCATCAACAAAAACCTTTCTGCGAATATTCTTTGCTTCTTTTGGTAATTTATCGTAAGCCTTAATCTCCATTTCGTACCAATCCTTTAAAATCACTTTCTATTATTATAACAGAAATTACGACAAAATAAAACTTTTTCTTTTCTATTATATAAGGGGAATTTGTCCAAGAAAGAAACCATATAAATGGTATATAATATCTTTGCTATTTTTTTGTAAATATTAATTGCAAACACCAATATAATCTGTTATAATGATGTAATGGTAACTACATATTGTTACCTTATTGTCGAATAAACTGACAAAAGTTATATTATAGTAAAGACTTTATTAATATTTTGAAACACTATATTACAAAAGGAAATTTTTATATTTATGAGAATAAGAAAGAAAAAGTGGGCAGCTCCTGAACTTGCAGAATGTCCTTTTTATACTAAAGAACCTGACCAATACAAAGGTAAATGGATGAGTTGGTTCAAGAAAGAACAGCCTATTCACCTTGAAGTCGGTTGTGGCAAAGGTACATTTGCCGGTACTATGGCAAAGAACCACCCTGATATTAACTATATTGCAGTTGATATTAAGGAAGATATGCTTGGTGTTGCAAGAAGAAATGTTGTAAAAATCTTTGGTGAACAGGAAGTAAATAACCTTGTGCTAGTACAGAAAAACTGTGAGCAAATCGGTGACACTTTCTCCTCAGAAGATAACATCGAAAGAATGTACATTAACTTCTGTAACCCTTGGCCTAGAGAAAAACATAAGAAAAGAAGATTAACTTTCCCTAGAAAGTTAGTTCAGTATAGAGAGTTTCTACCTGATAATGGTGAAATTCACTTTAAAACCGATGATGATGAACTTTTTGAAGAAAGCATTGAGTACTTTAAGGAATGTAACTTTGAAATTACAGAGATTACATATGACCTACATAATAGTGATATTGATGGTGGTCCTATGACTGAACATGAAAAAATGTTTTCTGATGAAGGTATAAAGATTAAGTATTTGACTGCTGTTAAAAAGTAAGGAAGAATATATATGAAGAGAAAGACTAAATTCTTTCTTCTGCTAGGGCTGATTGCCTCAGTTGCAATGTCAAGTGGTTGTAGTTTCCCCGGGTTTACCTCAATGGACAGTATGATGCATCCACCTAAAGCAACAGGCACTAAGGCTGAGATTCAAGAAGTAATCGAAGAAAATGCAGGGGAGGATTATGTTCTTGATTACCCTAAAAGTGGCAACAATCGCAGTGCAATTACTATGTATGACCTTGATGGTGATGAGATTGAGGAGGCAGTTGTTTTCTTAACTGTTAAACCCGATACCACCGATGCAACAACTCATATGTATGTGATTGATGAAACTGAAGATGAAAAGTGGAAGATTGTGGGTGACTTTACAAACAAGAACAATGATATTGATTGTCTGGAGTTTAGTGATTTAAACGGTGACGGTTTAACTGATATTATAGTTGGTTGGAATACATATACTGTAAATCAGAATGACCTTTACTGTTATATGAATGGCAAGAAAGAAATGAAAGAAATCAATACAGGAGAAACCTATACAAGTCTTGTAACAGGTAACTTTATTGATAACTCTAAAAGTGAGATTATGACGATGAGTCTTACCACAACAGATACTCCTGCTAACGGTAAGCTTGTTACTATTGACAGTGATAACTCTGTTTCTTCAATGAGTGTTGATATGGATGCAGATGTTGGCAAATTTGTTTCTTGCAGTTTAGGTATGTTAAGTACAAAGGAAGTTGGAGTTTTTGTTGATGGTATAACTTCATCAAATGACTACAATACTCAGGTGCTTTTCTATAATCAAAAGACTAAAAGGCTGGAAAATCCTATTTACAAAAAGGCAAACAGAGGCAGACTTTCAACACAGAGAAGTACAACAACTACTTGCGAAGATATAGATAATGACGGTATTATGGAAATACCTGTTGTTAAGAAATTACCTGTTCTTGAAAATTTGAGAAACAGTAATGTTTCTTACGAAACTTCTTGGTGTAATTACGACAACAACGGTAATTCTGCGAAAACAAAAAGTACAGTAATTATTAATGATAACTACGGTTATTCAATTAATATTCCTAATGAATGGATAAATAACTACACTGCTTACTTTAACAGTGACTCATCTGTACTTACTTTCCGTCAAGTAGTTACAGACAGAAAGACTAAGAAACAATCTTTAGGTAAAAATATGGTAACATATATTTCTACCTTAACTAATGATTGGACTAATGTTGGTTCAAAACAAGGATATACAAAGATAGGTGATGTTGGTCAGTATTCTTACGGATACAAGATTGACAAGAACATCCCATATAAATTTACTAAAGAGAATGCTACAAATATTTTTGTACCTAAGGAAGATAGTGAGTCAATTGCTATTTCTCCAACAGAGGCATCTAACTTAAAGTAAAAGAATTTTTATATAAATTTTTCGGAGGTAAACACAATGAAAAAGATTTTAGTATGTGAAGACGAAGACGCAATTCGTGATTTTGTGGTGATTAACCTTACAAGAGCAGGTTATGAAGTAACAGAAGCTACTAACGGTGAAGAAGCACTTCAAAAGTATGATGAATTTAACGGTGACTTTGATGTTGCTATTCTTGATATTATGATGCCGGGTATTGACGGTTTACAGGTTTGTAAGGAACTTCGTAATATGAACAGTGGTATCGGTATTATTATGTTATCAGCCAGAACTCAAGAAATGGATAAGGTAACAGGTCTGATGCTTGGTGCTGATGACTATATTACAAAGCCTTTTTCACCATCAGAACTAACTGCCAGAGTTGACTCACTTTACAGAAGGGTTGTAATGTCTGAGGCTAATAGTGAAAATAACTTTAAAGAAGAACTAAAGAGTGGTATCTTTACTCTTAACTTAAGAAACCGTTCATTAACAAAGAATGGTACTATTATTGAACTTACTCAGGTTGAATTCCAAATTATGGAATACTTCTTTAGCAAACCGGGTACTGCCCTAGACAGAACCGATATTCTAAATCATGTTTGGGGTGAACAGTATGTTGGTGAAGAAAAGATTGTTGATGTTAACATTCGTAGGTTAAGAATGAAAGTAGAGGATGAACCATCAAACCCTAAGTACATTGTTACTGTTTGGGGCCTTGGTTACAAGTGGGACGCTTAAAAATCATATAGGTAGGAGAAATTATGACAAGTGGTATTACAAAGAGATGGCTACTTAACATACTAAGTGTTGTTGCACTTATTATTGTAGCTATTGTGCTGTGTCTTTCCTTTATGATTAGGGCTTACTACTACGATAGTGTTGAACAGTCTATTTCTGTTAGATGTAACGAACTGACTAAGGTTTTTGATGAAGTTGATTCCGATACAACAACAGATTTCCTTACAACTGCTCAACAGTATATTGAGGATTTTCCGGATAAAAATCAACTTGAACTTCAGTCACTTAATTCAGTAGGCAGAGTAACTCTTACTTCTACAGGTTTCTTACCTGATGAAAAGGAAGAAATGCCTGACTTTGATGAAGCGTTAAAAAGTCCAAACGGCTATGCAGTATGCAGAAGTACACTTACTTCCGGTGAAAAAGTTTTTGCCGGTACTAAGATAATTACAAGCCAAGACGGTACAGTTCTTGGTGCTATCAGATATGTTACTTCTTTAAGTGACATTAACTTTACTATTATTGCTTACATAGTAATTTTTTCACTGATAGGTGCAATAATTATTTTTGCCGTACTTATATCCGGTAGGTTCTTTGTTCGCTCTATTGTTGGTCCTATCAAGGAAATGTCCCAGACTGCAAGGAACATTGCGTCAGGTGACTTTGAAACAACAAAAATTACAAGTAAATATGATGATGAAATCGGTGACCTTGCTGAGTCTATAAACTATATGGCTCATGAACTTAAGCAAACCGAACAACTAAAGAATGACTTTATCAGTAGAGTCAGTCACGAACTGAGAACTCCACTTACTGCCATTAAGGGTTGGTCAGAAACAATGCTACTTACCGGTACAGATATTGACCAAGGTACTTTTAAGAAAGGTATGACTATTATCCTTAAGGAGTCAGGCAGACTTACAAGTATTGTTGAAGAACTGCTTGATATTAGCCGTATCCAAAGTGGCAGAATGAAACTAATGACTGAGAAAATCGACTTAGTTGCAGAACTTGATGAGGCAGTTTATATGCTAAAGGAACGGTCAATTCAAGAGAGAAAGCACCTTATGTTCGATTCTCCGATAGAACCATTCCCAGCTGTTATGGGTGACAAGAACAGACTAAGACAAGTGTTCTTGAATATTATAGACAATGCTCTAAAATATACACCTGAGGGTGGTAATGTTATAGTGCAAATTCTTAATAAAGGAACTAATATTGAGGTGCTTATTTCCGATACCGGTTGTGGTATTGCACCGGAAGATTTGCCAAAGGTTAAGGATAAGTTCTATAAAGCTAATCAGAATGTTGGTGGCAGTGGTATTGGTCTTGCTGTTGCTGATGAAATTGTACAAATGCACGGTGGTACACTTGATATTGAAAGTGGTATCGGTGTGGGAACTACTGTGAAAATTTCTATTCCTGTTTATGACGAAAGTCAAAGTAAGGAAGATAAGGGAGAAAATTAATGTCTCGAGAAAAAACTAAGAAAATTACTTCAATCGGTGGTTCAGCCCTTATTGAAGGTATTATGATGCGTGGACCTAAGAAAACTACAGTTGCAGTTAGAATGGGTAAAGATGATATTTATACTGAGGATGTTTCCTTTACAGGTTTAACTCAGAAACATAAATTTTGTAGATTACCACTAATTCGTGGTGTTTGTGGTCTTGTTGACTCAATGAGATTAAGCTATAAAAGTTTGATGATTTCTGCCGATAAGGCTATTGAGGCCGGTGAAATTGAGGAGGAAGAACCATCAAAGTTTGAAAAGTGGCTTGATGATAAATTTGGTGATAAGCTGGTAAAAATCTTAATGGTATTTGCATCAATTATCGGTGTTGCCTTTGCAGTTGCATTGTTCTTCTTTGTACCGTCATTTCTATATGACCTTGTTTGTAAGGTAACAGATGTTGGTGAAAGCAGACTGTTTAAGTCAGTTTTTGAAGGTGTGCTAAAGATTGTATTGTTCTTAGGCTACATTGTTATTTGTAGCCGTATGCAGGAAATGAAGAGAGTGTTTATGTACCATGGTGCAGAACATAAAACAATTTTCTGTTACGAAAATGATGAAGAATTAACTGTAGAAAATGTTAGAAAGCATAAGCGTTTCCACCCAAGATGTGGTACAAGTTTCCTTGTAATTATGCTTATTCTGGGTATCTTAATCGGTCTGTTTGTACCGGTTGCACCATTTGGTATTAACTGGCTTAGACCTGTTATTAAGATTTTACTTATTCCTATTACTTGTGGTATCGGTTATGAACTTATTAAGGTTTGTGGCAGATACGACAACACAATTACCCACATTATTTCAGCTCCCGGTATGTGGGCTCAGAGAATTACAACTAAAGAACCTGACGATAGTATGATTGAAGTTGCTATTGAGGCTATTAAGAATGTTATTCCTGATGACGGTAGTGATATTATCAAATGATTTTAGCTGAAATGAAAAATAAACTTTCTTCAGAACTTAACAGTGAAGAAAGTAAAAGTATTATTGAAATGGTTACAGGATTTGACTCAATGGGTCAAATCCTTAATTCAAAAAAAGAGGTTTCAAAGGAACAAGAAAAAGAAATTCTTGAAATCTTACATAAACGACAAAATGGCTATCCTTTACAGTATATACTTGGTAAGTGGTCCTTTATGGGCAATGATTACTTTGTAGGTGAGGGTGTGCTGATTCCAAGGGACGACACAGAAGTTGTGGTAAGTAGTGTCATCCCTTATTTGCGTAATATAGACGGTCCAAAGATTTTAGACTTATGTTCAGGCAGTGGAATAATTCCTATTACATTAAAGAAAATGTTTCCAAGTAGTGAAGTCCATGCTTTGGAATTGTCAGAAAAAGCAATTGCATATTTAGAGAAAAATATCAAATTCCATAATTGCAATATTATTTTGCATAAAGGTGATTTGAATTTACTTTACAAAGACTTTGAAGAAGGTTACTTTGACTTAATCATCAGTAACCCACCATATATTAAGCAAGAAGATATGTTAACCTTACAAGAAGAAGTAAAAAGCGAACCTACTATGGCACTTGAGGGTGGAGTAACAGGTCTTGACTTTTATAAGGCTATTGTGTCAAAATACAGCAGTAAGCTGAAAAATGGTGGTATGCTGAGTTTTGAACTTGGTGAAAATCAGTTTGATGATGTAAAAGCTATGATGACAGAAAAAGGATTTGTAAATATAAAGGAATTTTTAGACTTAGGAAATATTCAAAGGGCTATAAATGGGACTTATCTTTTATAATAGAAAGTTTGTTCGATTTTTTAGTTGACTTTTTGTATAACCATAATTTATAATAAGTAAGAACTAAGTCCTATTTTTGGGACAATGAAAAGGATGTATTATTATGGCAGTAGATAAGAATAAAGCGCTACAGACAGCTCTTAGTCAGATAGAAAAACAATTTGGTAAAGGTGCAGTAATGCGTCTTGGACAGAATGAACATATGAGTGTAGGTCATGTTAGTACAGGTTCTTTGGGACTTGATATTGCTTTAGGTATTGGTGGCTTACCTCGTGGCAGAATTATTGAAATTTACGGACCTGAATCATCAGGTAAAACAACACTGTCACTTCACTGTATTGCCGAAGGTCAGAAAGATGGTGGCAATGTTGCATTTATTGATGTTGAACATGCTCTTGATCCGGTATACGCAGAAGCTCTTGGTGTTGATATTGATAACCTTCTTGTTGCTCAGCCTGATACAGGTGAAGATGCTTTGGAAATTGCAGAGGCTCTGATTCGTTCAGGTGCTATTGATGTACTTGTAGTTGACTCAGTAGCAGCACTTGTACCAAAGGCTGAAATTGAGGGTGAAATGGGTGACTCTCATGTTGGTCTACAAGCAAGATTAATGTCACAAGCACTTAGAAAACTTGCCGGTGCTATTAATAAAAGTAACTGTGTTGCAATTTTCATCAATCAGCTTAGAGAAAAGGTCGGTGTTGTTTACGGCAATCCTGAAGTTACACCGGGTGGTAGGGCATTAAAGTTCTATTCTTCCGTAAGACTTGAAGTTAGAAAAGCTGAAGCTATTAAGGTTAACGGTGAAGTTATCGGTAACCGTACTAAGGTTAAGGTCGTAAAGAACAAGATTGCACCACCATTTAAAGAGGCTTACTTCGACATTATGTACGGTAAGGGTATCTCCAGAATCGGTGAACTTATCGACCTTGCAGTTGATACAGATGTTATCAACAAGGCAGGTGCTTGGTTTAGCTATGGTGACACAAGACTTGGTCAAGGTAGAGATAAGGTTAAGATGCTACTTGAAGAAAATGAAGAATTGGCTAAGGAAATTGAAGAAAAGGTACTTGCCAATATTGACCACCTAAGAGAAACTAAGAAAATGAAAAAGGGTGCTAAAGTACCTGAAATTACACCAAATATTTCTTCACCGGCTGAAAAGAAAACAGCTAAGAAAGAACCTGCAAAGAAAGCACCGGCTAAAGCTGATGCAAAGCTTGATATTTTGGTTGAAGACTAATGGTTGTTACTGCCGTTGAGCCTAGGAGAAAGTCATTTTCTGCACTGTATATTGACGGTGAATTTGCAATGAAGCTTGATACAGAAACTTTACTTGCAAATCATATTCGTGCAGGTGTAGAAATAGATGATGAAGACTTGCATAACCTTGTAATAGAAAGCAACAACAAGAGGGCTAAAGAAAAGGCACTTTGGCTAATATCCTATCGTGACCATAGCGAAAAGGAACTTGTTGACAAGATTAAGAGAGATTATAGCGAAGAATCAGCACTTGCTGCCGTAGCAAAGCTAAAGGACCTAGGCCTTGTAAATGACGAAAACTATGCAAGAAGATATTACAAGGAACTAACCCTTGGTAGTAAGCACCTTTCACCAAGAGGTGCAAAGTATAAGTTAATGGAAAAGGGCATTGACCGTAATCTTATTGACATTATAATGGAAGAAACCGAAGTTGACCAAAGGGAACAGATAAGGATTATTATTGAGAAAAAATATAAGAATTTCACCACAGATGAAAAGTACAAGAGGAGAGCAATCTCAGGACTACAGAGAAAGGGCTTTTCTTGGGATGATATTAAGTCTGTTATGAGTGAATATGAAGGGGAAAATTATGGCTACTAAAGTTAGTATTGTTTCGCTTGGTTGTGCAAAGAACCAAGTAGATGCTGAAATGCTTTTCTATAAGATTAGAGAAGCCGGTTATGAAATCTCGGAAGATCCCGGTGTTTGTGATGTGGCAATCGTAAATACTTGTGGTTTCATTGAGTCAGCAAAGCAAGAAAGTATTGATGAAATTCTTGAACTTTCTACTCTTAAGAGAGAAGGTCAGATTAAGAAGATTATTGTTACAGGTTGTCTAGCTGAAAGATATAACAACGATATGATGAAAGAAATGTGCGAGATTGACGCAGTAGTTGGTATCGGTGCAAATAATGATATTGTTGCTATTCTTGATAAGGTTATGGGGGATGAGAAAGTTCAGGTTCATCCTGATAAGCTACTTATGCCACTAGAAGGCAAAAGACTACAGTCAACACCTCAGCATACTGCATATATTAAGATTTCCGAAGGTTGTGACAACCGTTGTACTTACTGTGCAATTCCACTTATTCGTGGTGGTCACAGAAGCCGTAAGATGGAAAATATTATCGAAGAAGCAAAAGGTCTTGCAAGTAAAGGTGTTAAGGAACTTAATGTTATTGCTCAAGATACCACAAGATATGGTATGGACCTTTATGGCGAATACAAGTTGGCAGAACTTTTAAAAGAACTTTGCAAAATAGATGGACTAAAGTGGATAAGAGTGCTATACTGTTATCCGGATAAGATTACAGATGAACTTATTGATGTTATCAAGAATGAGGACAAAATCTGTAAATATATCGACTTACCACTTCAACATTGTAACAAAGATGTTCTTCGCAGAATGAACCGTTCAGGTGATAAGGATGAATTACTTGCTTTACTAAGAAAGTTAAGAAAAGAAATTCCTAACCTTGTTATCCGTACAACATTTATTGCAGGTTTCCCAGGTGAAACTGAAGAAGAATTTACTGAACTTTGCGAATTTATTAAGGAAGCAAAGTTTGAGAGAATGGGTTGTTTCCCATATAGTATTGAAGAAGGTACTCCGGCAGCTACTTTCCCTGATCAAATTGATGAAGATGTAAAGAACCATAGAGCTGAGATTCTTATGGATCAGCAAAGCTACATAATGGATGAATTCTTACAGAATCAGATTGGTAAAGAAATGGAAGTTGTATGCGAGGGCTATGACAGATATGCCGAATGTTACTTTGGCAGAAGTTATCAGGATGCACCTGATGTTGATACAGTAACTTTCTTTACAGCAGGTGAAGATAAACCGACTGTTGGAGAATTTTATAAAATTAAAATCACCGACTTTATTGACAGTTCACTTGTTGGTGAAATTATTTAATAGGATTGATTAGATGAACCTACCAAACAAATTGACATTACTAAGAATTATCTTAGTACCATTTTTCATTATTGCAATGCTGGTTAACTTTCCTTTCCACTACTTAGTGGCAGGTTGTATATTTGGTGTTGCATCTGTTACAGATACACTTGACGGTAAAATTGCAAGAAGCAGAAACCTTGTAACTGACTTCGGAAAATTTGCAGACCCATTAGCAGACAAAATTCTTGTTTTGACTGCTTTAGTTTGTTTTTTGCAAGTTGGGTTACTTGGTTCTTTCGGTGCAATACCGGTTATCATAGTGTTGTTTAGAGAATTTGCCGTTTCCGGCATAAGGCTGGTTGCTGCTTCAAGTGGCAAGGTTGTTGCTGCTAATATTTGGGGCAAAATTAAAACAGTTTCTCAGATGGTAGGTATCTCAGTTATATTTGCTATGCAAGTTGTACTTGAAGTGCTTAATGCAATGAAAGTTTCTACAGGATTTATTACTGAAGTTTTCTATTACATAGGTAATGGCCTGATTTGGCTATCTACAGTATTCACTTTGATTAGTGGCATTATTTATCTAAAGGATAATATCAGTTTCCTAAAAGATAACTAAAACTAAAATGAAAAGAGATTTGGAAAATGAAAGTTAAAAGAATTTTATCATTTTTATTAGTAGTTGTTATTGCTGTTTCTTTAGTTGGTTGTACAAGTAATGAATATTGCAGTAGTCCATCAGAGGCTTATGAAAATAACAAAACACAGAATAGTGCAATTTATATTAAAAGAGGCATTACCAGAGCACAGGTAAGCGATGATGTAATTATTTGGATTGCACGTAATAATAAGAAAGATATTGTACTTGCACCTATGGTGGTTAAGGATAATAAATATTATTTTGCCGGTAAAGAGTCCGACTATTACATTCCTGATATTTCAAGAAAATGTGTAAAGAGTTCTATGTGGAACAGTTATAAACTTGATAATGGTGCTAAACTGAAAGTTCACTTGATTAGAGCCAAAACAAGAAAGATTAAAGAGGCTGACGGTCATAAAGTTTTTGCTATTAAGGATAGACACTATATGGTTGTTTGGACTTACGAAAAATAATTTTTAAGCAAGAGTTTTTACTCTTGCTTTTTTCTTTATCTAAGTATATAATAGTGGTGATATTAAAAAGCTTTGATTGGGAGAAGTATTCATCTTGATTTTGTCAGAGAGTAAACGCCACTGGCTGAAAGCGTTTTCAAAGGATTTTTGAAGAAATGCACCCATGAGCTGACAAAGGGAAAGTAGTATCTTTGTCCGTATTTCTGCGTTAAGGATTTGAGGGTTGCTTTGATTTTTGTTTATAAATCGGAAAGACCAAACTCAGGTGGAACCACGATATATTCGTCCTGTACTTTTGTACAGGGCTTTTTTTATTACAAAAATTTTTTACAGCATAATATATAATATAAAGTCTCATAGGAGTTGAAAAATAAGAATGTTCGAAACTATGAAATCTGACCTTGATGCCGTAATGGAGAGAGATCCGGCTGCCAGAAACAGGCTGGAAGTTTTCTTCCTTTACTCAGGATACAAGGCAGTAAGAAGTCACAGAAGAGCCAACTGGTTCTTTAGACATAATATGAAATTTATCGCTAGATTTATCAGTCAGCGTTCAAGACACAAAACAGGTATTGAAATTCATCCCGGAGCTACTATCGGCAAAGGTCTTTTCATTGACCATGGTATGGGTGTTGTTATTGGTGAAACAACGGAAATCGGTGAGAACTGTACTCTTTATCAGGGTGTAACTCTTGGTGGTACAGGTAAAGATACAGGCAAAAGACATCCAACTTTAGGCAACAATGTTCTTGTTGGTTGTGGTGCAAGGGTGCTAGGACCTTTTAAGGTTGGTGACAATGCAAGAATTGCTGCCGGAGCAGTAGTTCTTAATGAAATCCCACCTGACTCAACTGCAGTCGGTGTACCTGCACAGGTAGTTAAAATGCATGGTGAAAGAATTGATATTCTTGACCAAATTCATTACACCAATCCGGTAACACAACAAATTCAAAGACTTAATAACGAAATTGAAGAACTTAAAAAGCGTTTGGAGGATAAAAAATGATTTTATATAACACATTAGGTAACAAGAAGATGGAGTTTGTTCCACATACAGAGGGCAAGGTTGGAATGTATACTTGTGGTCCTACAGTTTACCACTATGCACACATCGGTAACTTGCGTACCTACATTATGGAAGATGTACTTGAAAAGTATCTTCGTTACATTGGCTATGATGTAAAGAGAGTTATGAACATTACCGATGTAGGTCATTTATCAAGTGATGCCGATACCGGTGAGGACAAAATGCTTGCCGGTGCTAAGAGAGAACACAAGACAGTTCTTGAAATTGCAAAATTCTATACAGATGCTTTCTTTGATGATTGCAAGAAACTTAATATCAAAAGACCTGATGTGGTTGAACCTGCAACACATTGTATTCCTGAATTTATTAAGATGGTAGATACCCTTCTTAAAAAGGGTTATGCTTATGAAGCAGGTGGCAATGTTTACTTTGATACATCAAAACTAGATGAATACTATGTATTCGGTAATCAGAACCAAGATGACCTAGCAGTTGGTGTTCGTGATGATGTTGATGAAGATGAAAATAAAAGAAACAAAACTGACTTTGTACTATGGTTTACAAAGAGTAAGTTTGATGACCAAGAACTAAAGTGGGAAAGCCCTTGGGGTTACGGTTATCCCGGTTGGCACATTGAATGTTCTGCAATTTCAATTAAGCACCTAGGTGAATACCTAGATATTCATTGTGGTGGTGTTGATAATGCATTCCCTCATCATACAAACGAAATTGCTCAAAGTGAAGCATATATCGGTCACAAGTGGTGTCCTTATTGGTTCCATGTAACTCACCTACTGGATGCTAGAGGTAAAATGAGTAAGAGTAAAGGTGGTTTCTTAACTGTATCTTTACTTGAAGAAAAAGGCTATAACCCTGTTGTATATAGAATGTTCTGCTTACAGTCACACTACCGTAAGCCACTAACATTTAGCTATGACAACCTTGACAATACTGCTAAGGCTTATAACAAGCTGGTTAAGAAGATTTCTAACCTTAACCCTAACGGTGAACCAAATATGGAAGAGGCTCAGCCATTCATTGATAAGTTTAAGGAAAATATGGATAACGACTTAAACACATCTCTAGGTATTACAAGCATTTATGATGTGCTAAAGGCTAACATTAGTGATGCAACAAAGATTTATCTTCTAAATGACTTTGACAAGGTTCTAAGCCTTGACCTTGTAAAGACTGCTAACAAGCTAAAGAAAGAAAAGAATTCTTCTGTTGATACTGCAAAGGTTGAAGAACTTATCAAGAAAAGAACAGAGGCAAGAGCTAACAAAGATTGGGCAACTGCTGATGCTATTCGTGATGAACTTAACGCAATGAATGTTGTAATCAAGGATACACCTGAAGGTATTACTTGGTCAGTAAAATAATTAAATTATAGAATATTTCAAAACCCTCCACATAAATATATTGTGGAGGGTTTCCTCTATTATGGGTACATATTTGGAGGTCAGTATGCGTTTATTTATTCTTGACAAAAAGGGCTTGGCTATTGTTCTTTGTTGTCTTATGGTGACAATAATAGCAATAGGAATTTTGACAAATACAGGAATGAAAGCAGTACAAACTGCAACTGAGCAAAAGGAACTTCCAATTTATTCTGTTGAAACAGATAAAAAGCAAGTTGCAATTTCTTTTGATGCTGCATGGGGCGATGAACAAACCCATAAGCTACTTGATATTCTGAAAAAGTATAAGGTAAAGTCTACATTTTTCTTAGTAGGGGATTGGGTAGATAAATATCCTGATGATGTAAAGGATATTTATAAGGCAGGTCACGACATAGGCAACCACAGTGACACCCATCCACATTTAACTCAAATGAGTGTTGATGAACAGAAAAAGCAAATTGAAGATTGTAATAACAAGGTAAAAGAACTGACAGGTGAAAAGCCTAAACTTTTCAGACCACCTTATGGTGACTACAACACAACTGTTGTGCAAAGTGTAAAAAGCCTTAATATGTATTGTGTTCAATGGGATATTGATTCCCTAGATTGGAAAGACCCTACACCGGCAGAAATGGTGGATAGAATTGTGCCAAAGCTACAAAACGGCAGTATTATCCTTATGCATAACGGTGCTAAGAATACACCTGAGGCTTTACCTATGATTATAGAGGCAGTTAGAGATAGTGGTTATGAGTTTGTGCCACTTTCTAAACTTGTTTGTGATAATTGTAAAGTGGATTATAAAACCGATGTTACCGGCCGAACCCTTAAAGAGTAGTTTTTTAATTCTATTTGTGGGTTAAGGTGAAAATAAAATTTACTATACTAATTAGGGTTTGTGGGGATGTTGCGAATTATATAAAAGTGTATACTATGTCCTTTCTCTCTTATATACCAAGTTATTGCACAATTAATAATACAACAATATTTTGTAGCATAAACAGTACCGATTTTTATATCATATTTTGGCTCACAGTCGTAGGGGCGAACATCGTTCGCCCGTAATGAAAGTGTGATACCTATGGGATTATTGTCCTATTTGCAGATTATAAATTTATAATAACTACATAGGGCAAAATACCTATATAAAGGTTAGTTTGTAACGGGACATCAATGATGTCCCCTACACCTGTGAGTCATAGTTATATATGATTTAAAATGCATAATCTCACTATAAATTTTTCTTTGTAGACAATTAAATTTAAAATAAACTAATCTTTACCCACAAACAAAATTGAAAAACCCAAATTTATCTAACTAATCTTTACCCACAGACAAAATTGAAAAATCCAAATTTATCTAACTAACCTTAACCTACAATAGAAATTGAAAAAACTATATAACATTAGAAACTATAAATAAAAAATCCCTAGGAGAGAACCTAGGGATAATTTGTTATAGAAAGTTGAATTAAAATGTAAGTATTATAAAATTTATAATCATTAATTACTATAGTTATTAATTACTGTCATTTAGTGTGTTAATCAAAAACTAAAATCATAAATACTCAACATTATCAATAACTGCTTTTGCTTTGGTGAAAGATACATCAGGAAACTGCTGATTTAACTTTTCAACAAGAGGGGAGATAACCACATCTTCTGATTTAAAGTGTCCAACCTCAACAACAGCAATATCTTTTTCCATTGCCTCAATCAGTAAGTGGTGTTTCATTTCACCTGTTAAGAATAGGTCACAACCATTGTCAAGTGCTGTGAAGATTTCCTCAGCACCTGCACCGGAAGATACACAAATCTTCTGTACCTTGTCTTTGTCGGTATATCTTAAACCTTTGCAGTTTAGCTTTTCTTTAACTTGCTTTGCAAATTCTTTTGCTGAAAGTGGCTTGTTGATTTCACCAATATAAGCATATGTGCCATCAATGAATTTACCGTTCTGTAAACCTAAAGCATCACCAAGACAAGTGTTTACACCAAAGATAGGTGAAATATCAAGGTTAGTGTGTAGGCATAAAGCTGAAATATTATTTTCAACTAATTTATACACAACACTGTTTTTGCTAACCTTTTTTAGTGGTGAAAAAATAATAGGGTGGTGGCTGATTATTAATTCAGCACCTATTTCCTTTGCCTCATCAACAACAGAAGATGTTATGTCAAGGGCAACAAGAACTTTAGTTACAGTTTGGTTTTTGTCACCAACAAGAATACCACAGTTGTCAAAGTCTGCACAAGTATTTATAGGAGCAAAACTTTCAGTATAGTCAAAAATATCATTTACTGTCATTTACCTTTTCCTCCAATACATTGATAACTTCTTCAAGACCTTTTTCACCAAGGACTCTTTTGTTTAGCTTACGGATTTCATTTGATAAGAAAATTTTACATTCTTCATCATTAGTATCCATACTGCCAAGATAAAGGTCACTTTCTGTGTAAGGTGTTTTCTTGCCGGTATATTTTATCTTCATTATTGTGTATGGTCTTTTGCCTTCATGAGTGCATTTCTGCTCTTTGATTTCAAAACCATTTTCATATAGCCACTGAGTTAAGGTATAGTACCTTGTCATCGGTTGAATAATAAGAGTGTACTTTTCATTAGCTATATATTCACAAGAAGAAAGTATGTGAATAATAACATCAGCACCCATACCTGCCATAATAAAGGTATCAGCCTCATCTTCACCTATTCCGTTAAGACCGTCACAAAGTCTTGTTTCAATCTTATCTTGTAGATGGTTGAAGATTATGTTTTGGTTTCCTTTTTCAAGTGGCAAAGGATTAATGTCACAAGCTAAGGCTTTTCCACAAATTCCTTGCTGAATGAGGAAAACCGGAAGATACGCATGGTCTGTGCCTATGTCGGCAACTACACTACCTTTATCCACCATTGTGGCAATAGTCTGTAGTCTTTCAGTTAAAATCATTGACCGATAGCAGCCTTAATCTTTGCAATTAGTTCATCAGCATCTGTACCGTGAACATAACAAGCCTCTTCAATGCTTTCGCCTCTTGAATGAGGACAACCTAGGCAGTGCATACCGATTTCCATAAAGAATTCAGCTGTTTCAGGATAGCTGTCCAGTACATCGCCAATAATAGAATTTTTATCAATAGTCATAATTAATTACCTCCAAAATTTTTCTACATTATAACACATATTTTTTTATAATAAAAGTCTTTTCTATTATGTATATTCTTATTTTCCTTACTTTTATTATAACCAAAAGTAAAAGAAAAACACCCTAACCGTAACGGCTAGAGTGCTTATATATAACTATCCTTTTTCTTTTTAAGTTAATTATGCAAGACCTTGTTCTTTTCTTTTAGCAAAACATTCGCTACAGTAGTAGTCCTTGCCTTCCATTGGCTTAAATGGAATAACTGCTTCACCACCACAACTTGCACATACAGTTTTGTGCATTTCTCTTGATGGCTTTACAGCTTGTTTTCTTGCTTGTCGACAAGCTTTGCAACGCTGAGGTTCATTTACAAAACCTTTCTCAGCATAAAATTCTTGCTCACCGGCAGAAAAAACAAATTCATTGCCACAATCTTTACAAATAAGTGTCTTATCTTCGTACATAGGTTTTACCTCTCTTGTTCTTTCACATAAGTGAATTTTTTAGAGTAACTTCTTTTTCGCTCTTGAAAGGGCATTGTCAACAGACTTTTTGTCTATACCTAGTTTTTCTGAAATTTCCATATAGGAGTACCCATTTATATAGTAGGTAAGTACCTTGTACTCTTTTTGGGAAAGAACATCTCTAGCTTTTTCTAGTAGCAATGCAAATCGTTCTTCGTTTAAGACTTGGTTTTCAGGATTTGCAGTGTGGTCAGTAACATCAAGTTGTTCATCAAAAGGAACTGTACTTGACATTGGAATAGCCTTGTCCCTTTGGGACTTCTTTACAATGGTTCTAAAACGATTTTTCACACAAAGCAAAGCGTAATTCTTGAAACTAATAGAATGAGTAGGCTCAAAGCTCTTTACTGCTGATAAAAGTGCCAGTAATCCCTCTTGAACAAAATCATTAGTGTCATAACCCTCTACTTTGTATTGGTTACTCAGTTTGTGAATTAAACCAAGATAACGGAAAGAAAGTTTTTCAAAAGCAAGGTTGTCGCCACATTTTGCATTTTGAATAAGGGTATTTTCGTTTTGACTACACATCATCAAAAAACCTCGCCGTAATCTGTGTTTAAATCTTATTCTACCCTTAATATGTTGATTTGTCAATGATATTTTAATATATTTCTATAAAATATTTTCTAATATTTTTTATTATTATGCAGAATTCATAAAAATATTTAGTATTTTGTCACTTAATGTCTTTTTATTCCCTTTAATATATGATATTATTAAGTATATAATGAAAAGTATTGTTCTTCTTATTAATATATAGTAAATATTGGAAGTGATATATAATGGTAGTAAGTTGCCTTAGCTTGGGTACAATAGGAATGGAAAGTTTCTTAGTAACAATAGAAGCAGATATTTCACAGGGTTTCCCAGCTTTTGAAATGGTAGGGCTGCCTGATACGGCAGTAAAGGAAAGTCGAGATAGAGTTAGAAGTGCAATTCATAACTGTGGTTTTGTCTTTCCAGACCAAAGAATAACAGTAAATCTTGCTCCGGCAGATATAAAGAAGGAAGGTCCACTTTATGATTTGCCAATAATGATTGCTCTCTTACTTGTTACTAGACAGATAAATGCAGACATAAAAAGCTCTGCTTTTATCGGTGAACTTTCTCTTTCCGGTAACATCAGAAGAGTCAATGGGGTTCTTCCCATGGCTATTAAAGCTAAGGAAGAAGGCATAAAGAACCTTTATGTTCCTTATGAAAATGCAAAAGAGGGAGCAGTTGTACAAGGGATAAATGTTTATCCTGTAAAAAATTTGTATCAGCTTGTAGCTCACCTAAATGGAATGGAAAAAATAAAACCTGTAGAATTTGAAAATGCAGATGTAGAAGAAAATGAGAATTATCCGGACTTTTCTGATGTATGCGGTCAGTATGAGGCTAAGAGAGCCTTAGAGATTGCAGCAGCCGGTGGTCACAATGTTTTGCTTATCGGACCTCCCGGTTCAGGTAAAAGTATGCTTGCAAAGAGAGTACCGGGGATTTTACCTAAGATGACATTTGCCGAAAGAATAGAAACATCAAAGGTTCTTTCTATTGCAGGACAATTGCCTGAGGGTGTTTCATTAATTAATACAAGACCTTTCAGAAGTCCACACCATACTGCTTCACCTGTAGCTTTAACAGGTGGTGGCAATATTCCAAAGCCCGGTGAAATTACCCTAGCTAATAACGGAATACTGTTCCTTGATGAACTTCCTGAGTTTTCAAGAAAAACACTTGAGGGGCTTAGACAACCTATTGAGGATGGTAAGGTAACAATCTCTAGGGTAAACGGCTCATATACATATCCGGCAAAAATGATGGTACTTGCTGCGATGAACCCTTGTCCTTGTGGATATTACAATCATCCTACTAAGAAATGTAGGTGTTCTCCTCACAGTATTCAAAATTATTTAAATAGAATATCCGGTCCATTATTGGATAGAATAGATATACACATAGAAGTTCCACCGGTAGATTACAGTGAACTTTCTGCCAAAGAAAAAGGTGAGTCCTCTGAGAAAATCAGAGAAAGAGTAAATAAAGCAAGACAGATACAGATTGATAGGTACAAAGGTACAGGCATTACTTGTAACGCTCACCTAACAAGTGAATTACTGAAGAAATATTGTATTACCGATGAAAATGCTGACAAAATACTGGAAAAAGCCTTTGACAGTCTTGGACTGTCAGCTAGAGCATATGACAGAATATTAAAGGTTAGCAGAACTATTGCCGATCTTGACAACAGTGAAGTAATCAAAGGTGAATATGTTGCAGAGGCTTTGCAGTACAGAACACTTGACAGAAAGTATTGGGGTACAGATTGATTACAAATTTGTAGTAATATTTTTAATTCCTATGAAAACTATGTAAATTAATGTAGTTTAATTCTGTAGGATAATTTTCTAAAAGAAAATAGAACAAATGTTTATTCTTTAAAAGAAATAATTACAATAAAGTTACAATTTACTACAGGTCTAGTCAGTTTCTTTAAAAATACTTTTTAGAACAAAAATTTTGAGTGCAACTTCAACAAAAAGTGTTACAATCCTAAATAACGATTGACTTAAAACCCATTTAGGGTTAATATATTAATTAGCCGTAAAATATCTTTGGGCTAATTATATTTAGATTTAAGAAAATAAAGTTAAAAACTTGTTATATTTTTTGAACTTTTGATAAATATAAGCATAAACCAAAATTGGAGAAATTGGAGTGTGCAGTTTTGAATAAATTTGTTGTAAATGGTGGAAAGCCTTTAAATGGCGAGGTAACAATCAGTGGTGCAAAAAATGCTGCTGTAGCCATTATTCCCGGTGTAATCCTTTGTGATGAACCTTGTAGAATTGAAAATATTCCTAATATTAGTGATGTAGCACTTATCGGTACTATCCTAAAAGAAATGGGTGCTATTGTTAAAAGAGTAAATAAGTCAACTTTAGATATTGACCCTAGACATATCAGAACTCACGAAGCAACTACTGACCTTGTAAGAGGTATGAGAGCATCTTACTACCTACTTGGTGCTTTACTTGGCCGTTATGGTAAAGCAAAGGTACTGCTACCGGGTGGTTGTAACTTTGGTGTTAGACCTATTGACCAACACCTAAAGGGTTTTGAAGCACTTGGTTGTGACCATGAAATTCTTGATGGTGCAATTGATATTAAGTGCAGAGAAGGTAAGTTAAAGGGTAACAACATTTATCTTGATGTTGTTTCAGTTGGTACAACTATCAACCTAATGCTTGCAGCAGTTAAGGCTGAGGGTTTAACAGTTATTGAAAACTGTGCAAAAGAACCTCATGTTGTTGATTTAGCAAACTTCCTTAACTCTATGGGTGCTGATGTTCGTGGTGCCGGTACTGATGTTATCAAGATTCGTGGTGTTGAATACCTACACGGTGTTACTTATTCAATTATCCCTGATCAGATTGAAGCAGGAACATATATGGCAGCAGCTGCTGCTACAAGAGGCAGAGTAACTGTTAAGAATATTACTCCTAAGCACCTTGACTCTATTACTGCTAAGTTAAGAGAAATCGGTTGTGATATTGAAGAATTTGATGAAGCAGTTACTGTTGATGCAAGAGGTAAGAACCTTACTCGTTGTAACATCAAGACTATGCCTCATCCGGGTTTCCCAACTGACTGTCAACCACAGTTTGTTGCAATGTTAACATCTTGTAACGGTACAAGTATCATTAACGAAAATGTATGGGATAACCGTTATCAGTATATCAGTGAACTTCAGAGAATGGATGCTAAGATTTCTGTTGAGGGCAGACTTGCAATTATTGAGGGTGGTACACCACTAAAACCTGCTCAGGTTAAGGCTACTGACCTTCGTGCCGGTGCTGCTATGATTATTGCTGCTCTTACAGCAGACGGTACAACTGTTATCAGCAACATTCACTTTATCGAAAGAGGTTATGAAGAAGTTGTTGAAAAGTTCCAGCAACTTGGTGCTGATATTAAAAAAGTTTATGACCCTGAGGGTGAACTTGCAGAGTCAGTTTAATTAAAATTTTCAGGGGTACTTTTTGTACCCCTTATTTTTGTTTATAGAAGTTTTTAGAAGGAATGAAGTATTGTGGCAAAGATTATACCATTGTTTAGTGGAAGTAAAGGAAATAGTTATTACATAGGTTCAGGTGCAGGTGGTGTACTTGTTGATGCCGGTAGAAGTTGTAAGCAAATTGAGAATGCACTTGCTGATAACAATATTGATATTAAGAAAATCAAAGGTGTTTTTATTACCCATGAACACAAGGACCATTGTTCAGGACTTAGAGTACTTGTAAAAAAGAATAATATACCTGTATATGCCACCGAAGGTACTATGAATGGACTTATTAACGGTAAGTGCCTAGAAGCTAATGCAGTAACTAATGTTATCAACGGTCAAGTAGAACTTGATGATATGATGATAGAATCTTTCCCTACAATGCATGATGCAAATGAACCTTGTTGCTACAAGATTACTACTTCCGATGGCAGAAAGGCTATGATTGCAACTGACCTTGGTGTTATGACTGATGTTATCAGAGATGCCTTTTACGGTGTTGATGCTTTGGTACTTGAAAGCAACCATGATGTTAATATGCTTAAGAATGGTATTTATCCTTACTATCTAAAGGAAAGAATTTTGTCTAAATATGGACATTTATCTAACGAAAGTTGTGCAAGTGAACTTCCTGAAATTATTAAGAATGGCACTATGAGAGTTGTGCTGGGACACCTTAGTCAAGAAAATAATATGCCATCTTTAGCAATAAAGGAAAGTGTGGACTATCTTTCTTCTATGGGATACAAGAGAGATTATGACTACACACTTGATGTTGCACCGGTAGAAAATAACGGAAAGGTAATACTCTTCTAATGCTAACAGTAAATATAATTTGTATCGGAAAATTAAAGGAAAAATATTGGGTTGATGCAATAAAGGAATATAGCAAAAGGCTAGGTGCATTTTGCAAATTCTCAATTATTGAACTTAGTGAATGTAAAACTAACCAAGACCCTAACGAAAAGCAAATTACCCATATTCTTGAAGAAGAAGGAAAGTCAATACTTGCTAAGATTAAACCAACTGACTACACAGTAGCTATGTGTATTGAGGGAAAGATAATTTCTTCCGAGGATTTGTCAAAGCTAATTGACAATGTACAGATTGACGGTAAAAGCACAATGAACTTTGTAATCGGTGGTAGTTGGGGACTTTCCGATGAAGTGAAGAAAGTTGCTAATTACAAAATGTCAATGGGCAAAATGACTTTCCCACATCAAATGGCAAGGGTAATGCTAACTGAACAAATCTACAGAGGTTTTCAGATTAGCAGTAACGGAAAGTATCATAAATAATAAGAATTTTTAGAATATAGAAAGCAGGTGAAGTTATGGCTTTTGATGGTGTAATGATGCACTATGTAAAGGAAGAAATAAAGAGTGTTGCTCTAGACTCCAGGGTAAGTCAAATTCATCAACCTAACAGAGATGAACTTGTAATTGCACTCAGAACAAAGAACGGAAACAAAAAGTTACTTGTATCTTCAAGGGCAAATTCACCACGAATTTGCTTTACAGAACATTCTATTGAAAATCCTGCAACACCACCAATGCTTTGTATGCTACTTAGAAAAAGACTAGGTGGTGCAAAGTTAGTTGATGTTAGACAAATTGAACTTGAAAGAATAATGTTCCTTGACTTTATTGCAACTAACGAACTAGGGGACAAGGTTAAACTAACACTTTGTGTTGAGATAATGGGTAAGTACAGCAACATTATCCTTATTGATGAAAATGACAATATTGTTGATGCACTAAAGCGTGTTGACTTTACAATGAGTACCCAAAGATTAGTCTTACCAAATATTAAATATGAACTGCCACCAAAGCAAGATAAGCTATGTATCCTTGAGTGTAGTGGCAGAGATATTGTAGAAAAGGCTATTAACACACCGGCAGAAATGCGACTATCTAAAGCACTACTTTCTGCAATGCAAGGTGTGTCACCAATTATTACAAGAGAACTTGAGTATATGGTTGGTGTGGATAGCAACAGAGAGCTAACTGTTATTGATAAGCTAAAGCTAATTGAAAAGGTAGATAAGCTAAAGGAATATATTGTTTCAGGGGAAAAGTCACCAACAATGATGATTAAGCCTGAGGGCAAACCATTTGATATTTCATTTATGGATATTATGCAGTATGGAGAAATGGCAAGTAAAAAGAGATTTCTTGATTTTTCTACTTTGCTTGATTCTTTCTATTATGAAAGAGACAAGGCTGAACGAATGAAAGTTAAAGGTCAAGACTTACTAAGACTTTGTTCAAATATTCAGGATAAGCTTTGCAGAAAAATTGCAGTACAAGAAAAGGAACTAAAGGATAGCTTAAACAGAGATAAACTTCGCAAGAAAGGTGACTTGCTACAAGCTAATATGTACAAGATGGTGAGAGGTCAAAGTTTTATTGATGTTGAGGATTATTACGACAACAACAAGATTGTAAGAATTAAGCTAAGTCCAACTCTTAATCCTAGTCAAAATGTTCAGAAGTATTATAAAGATTATCGCAGAGCAAAAACTAGGGAAGAAATGCTAACTGTTCAAATTGCCAAAGCTAAAGCTGAACTTCAGTATATTTCAGCAGTACAAGAAAGTTTAGGCAGAGCAGAAAGTGAAAGAGAACTAACTGAGATTAGACAAGAACTTGTTGATGAGGGTTACTTAAAGAACAGAAACCCTAAAGGAAAAAACAAGGCACTTAAGCTTTTACCACCTAAGGAATACACTTCATCAGATGGTTTTACAATTTATGTTGGCAGAAACAATAAGCAAAACGATAAATTAACCTTAAAGACTGCAAGAAACTACGATATGTGGTTACATACTAAGGATATTCCCGGTAGCCATGTAATTATTGTTAGTGACAACAGAGAAATAACAGATACTGCAATACTTGAGGCAGCATCCCTAGCAGCATATAATAGTAAAGCTAAGGAAAGTGACAATGTTCCTGTTGACTATACTATTGTAAAAAATGTCAGCAAACCAAGTGGTGCAAAGCCGGGAATGGTTATTTATGTGAACAACAAGACCGTTTATGTCACACCAAAGGAAAGTATATAAACTTTATTTTATTATTAAAATATGAACAGACAACCTCCTTCTGCTTAGAAAGAGGTTGTTTTTTCGTCAAATTAACTATTTTATATAGTGGATATACTATTAGATTTAACATAAATTTAATTTTTATTTAATATTCTTTTAAGTAATATTATTGACAATAGTATAAGTTAAAATTAAGTTAGGGTATTTTGGAAACAATAAAATATAAATAAAGAGTTTATAAAACAAGTTTCAGTAGGAGGTATCTTTTATGGATGCTTACAGTATTGTGCTAAAAGTGATTATGGCACTTGGTGGTTTAGGCCTTTTCCTAATCGGTATGAAAAATATGGGTGAAGGCCTTGAACTTGCAGCAGGTAGCAAACTTCGTAATTTGCTAGAAAAAATTACTAGCAACAAGTTTATTGCAATGCTTGTTGGTGTTTTGGTAACAGGTGTTATTCAGAGTTCTTCTGCAACTGATGCTATGGTTGTTGGTTTTGCTAATGCAGGACTTATGGAATTTGGACAGGCAATCGGTGTTTTGTTTGGTGCTAAGATTGGTACAACCGTTACTTCACTTTTGCTGGCTATTGATATTAAATCTTTCGTTCCTATATTTATTTTCCTTGGTGCTATTGTTATTACTTTCTTCAAGAAAAATAACTATAAGTATTACGGACAGATTGCAGCCGGTTTTGGTATGCTTTTCCTAGGTCTTTCACTAATGAGTGAAAACCTAAAGTGGATGGGTGAGAGTGAGGCTTTCCTAAGTATTGCCGATAAGCTAAGTTTCCCACTGCTTGGACTATTTGTCGGTATTATCTTTACAGGTATTGTCCAAAGTTCATCAGCTTCTGTTGGTATTTTAATGGCACTTGCTTCTGCCGGTGTTATTACTTCTCTTGACCAAGCAGTATTTGTTGTATTTGGTTTCAATGTTGGTGCTTGTTCTGCTGCTATTCTTTCTTCACTTGGTGCAAACCGTACAGCTAAGCAGATTTCACTATCCAACTTATTAATCAGTTGCTTTGGTGCGATTATTATGACACTGGTTGCAGTGTTCTTACCGTTTACAGATATTATCAACTACTTCCTACCTGCAAAGACAGTAGGTGTAGCTGCTCAGATTTCTGCAGCACATATTATCTTTAATATTGCAATTACAGTTATCTTACTTCCTTGTTCAAGCTTGATTATGAAGATTACAAAGTTAATTCTTCCTGACCTTGAAGAAGAGAAAGAAAAGATGGGTACTGTTTATCTTGATAACCGTATCCTTACAACACCACCTATGGCTGTTCGTCAGGTTGAAAGAGAATGTGAAAGACTTTCTTCACTTGCAAGAAAAAGCTACGATATGGCTATTAAGGGATTCTTTGATCGTGACCTTTCTTATACCGAAAAGGTAGAAAAGAATGAAAAGGTAATCGACTATCTAACCCACGAAATTACAAGATACATTGTTAAGATTAATGGTCTTGATATTGTTGATGAAGACAGAAAGATTATGGGTGTAATGTACAAGGCTATTCAGGATCTTGAAAGAATCGGTGACCATGCCGAAAATATTACTGAATGTACAAAGAGAATGATTGACAGTAAAATCTTCTTTACAGATGATGCACTAAATGAACTTCATCAGTTGGATGCACTTGTAATTAAGATGATTGACTGTGGCTTTGAAATGTTCAACACTCAAAAGGCAACTCCAACACTTGCAGAAACAGTTGTTGATACTGAGGATGAACTTGATGATTGTTGTAACATCTTTAAAGAAAACCACATTAAGCGTATGAATGACGGTCTTTGTACTGCTGAGAATGGTACAATCTTCCTAGAACTTCTTTCAGCATTTGAAAGAGTCGGTGACCATGCAGACAATGTTGCATTCTCACTTCCTAGAAAGAAACTTGTTTCTTATGCTAACGATAGATAATTAAATAAAATTATGGGCTATTGCAAAAGCAATAGCCCTTTTCTTATCTATACATATTAAGGAGAATTTTTATTTTTAATTTTGATTGTGGTTTTGTAAATTTGAGATTGTTTAAATAAGAAGAAAAGCTAATTAAAAAGAATTGAGAATAATATTAAAATCTATTCTTCCATTTGCTTGCCTAAAAATGCAGCAGCACTTTGACAGAGCTTTACTTCTGTATTTGTTGGAATTTTTACTGTGTCACTTTCTAACATACACACCGAACCGGTAACATCTCCGGAAGCAATAATAGGGTAGATAATACCTGCCGGTGAGTCAATGCCCTCTACCGGAAAGGTATCGCCGTTGCTGGTTTCTGTTGCAATGTAACATCTTCTTTGTTCCATATATCGCTCAAGACTTTGGGTAACTCGCCTTTCAAGATATTCCCTTTTACTTGCACCGGATACTGCAATAACATGATCTCTGTCGGTAATAACAGTTGGCATTTGGCTAACCCTCATTAATACATCAGCATACTGAGTGGCAAAGTTTCCTAACTCTCCTACAGGAGAATATTTCTTAAAAACCACTTCGCCATCAGTAGCAGTGAAAATTTCTAATGGGTCACCCTCACGAATACGCAGTGTTCTGCGAATTTCTTTAGGTATAACAACTCTGCCTAAATCGTCAATTCTCCTAACAATACCTGTGGCTTTCATATATCAACATTTCCTTTCTAAATTAATGGATATAACACCCACTAATATTATCTGTAAGTAAATATTGACTATGCCAAAAATTATAAGGTTATTTATGGAATTTTTATTTTCAATTTTGATTGTGCGTTAAGATTAATTTATATAACAATAGAATTTAAAAAAATTAAAATTTTTGCAACACTTTCGGGTTATGGAAAGTATTATTAATAGGACAGAAAAATTTGTTATTTATGCAATGATTATAGCTAAAGGACAGTTATCGTAACGATAAAGCCCTATCAGCAATATGCCGGTAAATAGGATGCAAATTTTAGCAAAAATGATAATATATTTTTGGCAAATATAATGATATAATTATTGTAATAGATAACATCGTTTATTAAGGGTGATTTTATGAAAAAGTTAATTTTAGTCGTAGTTGTATCGGTAGCTTTACTTTTTGTAGGTTGTAAAAGTGAAAACAGTAATGAAGTATCAAGAAATACCAATAAGGTAGAAACTACGGTCACTACCACAACAACTAACAGTAAAAGTGGATGGCAACATTTGAATGAGAAGTCTGAAAAGAATTTAGGGCTGATTTAGGAAATCCTAAGGTTGATGAAGATGCAAAAATTAATTATGTGTCTGCTAATGCTAAACAGAAAATCAAGGCAGTTAACCTTACTAAAAAGCAAATGTCAATTTTGATAGATCATGTAATGGTACTTAGTGGAATTTCTTCTCAACCAAATCTTTTATGTTTTTACATTGAAGATTACAATAAATATTATGGTGTTTCTGATTTTAGAGAAATTAATAATTCCGATACATACAATTATTATTGTAAAATTACTGATGACAGTGGTAGAAAAGCATATATTTTCTTTGAAAAAATTGATAAAGATATAGTGATGGAATGGTTTGCTTTGTTTCTTGATAAAAACAATAAACCTATAAAATTTGATGATGATGACTTTCAACAAGATATTAATGATTTGAAATATGTTAATGATTTGGATAAGTGATATATGAGGTGATGTTATGAAAAACTATAAAATAATTATTGTATCTTTATTAATGGTAATTGTATGTGTACTTTGTTCTTGTGGCAATTCATCAACAGATAAAAGTGATAAAAATAAAGATACCAAAGCAAAAGCTACTCAACAGGTAGCTAACAAAACCGATGATGAAGACAGAATGTGCTTGTTTGAAAAAGACAAGAACTATGAAATCTATCAATACCGATATAATGAGTATTCTTTTGAGTATATTTACTTTATATATGATAATAAACACAGTAGAATTGACTGCAAAAATGTATATGCTCGTGAACCTCAAATAGTTCAGAATGATACTGAAAAAGATGGAAAAAATATTGTGAGAGTACTTATTTCCGGTGGTTCTAATGTGAATATTACAAAATATTATAATGTATCAAACGGTAAAGTTTCTAAAGAATATCAAAATGTGTTGTGTGCAGATAAGAAGAAAGTTGCATATATTAGCTACAAGAACGGTAAAACTATTTTGAATGTACAAAATAAATTTGCCCCAAAATCATTCTTTGAAAAAGAACTGGATATGGGTGGAATTTCTACAACAATGTTTAAAGGAGAATTTAACGGAAATTCAATTACAGTTACCCATGCTAAAGGTAAGAATTATAAGGATGTTAGGGAAACATTTTCACTTAATCAAAAATGATTAGAGGTGAGAGTATGAAAAACTTTATAACTATACTTTTAGTGTCTGTAGTAATACTATTTACATTAGGTGGTTGTGGTAATCCTGTTTCTGATGTACTAAATGATATGGATAGGACAACTATTACTTATAATAATGAAAAATATGTTGCCACTACAGATTGGTCAATTGATGATAGTAGTTATAAAGAAAAAGTAATCGAAAATGACGGAACAAAAATTCATATTTGGATTTATGATAATGATAATAATGTGGATTTTATAAGTGACTCAGGAAGTTTGCTTTATCACAAAGAAAGTAGTTCATATCCTAAAAATAATTACAACAGTATTGAAAGCATAGAACTTTATAACGGTGATGAAAATAAAATTATAAAGGATAAAACTTGCATAGAAAATCTGTTAAGTACAATTAATGGGAAAAAGAATAAAAATTCTTCTTCAAAAACTGATGAAGTTCTGTATTCAATAAGTATTCATTACAAGGATTATCCGGCAAGTTATTCTTTAGGTGAACTTGTAAAATGTGAAAGTGGTAACTATAAAATAGTTGATAATTATGGACATTGCTATAATCTAAATGCTGATATTTGCCCTAAAGAAATGTTGAAGTAGGTGTTTTTATGAAAAGACTACTGTGTATTGTGCTTGCCGTTATTTCAATTATGCTTTTTGCCGGTTGTAATAATGTGGATACTAAAAGTAATATTGAAAAAATAAGTGCAAGTAAAATTAATACATACTACACCAATGACTTTACAAAAGAAGGAGCTTATCGTATTGAGGCTAAGGGTCAAAGTGCAGTTGTAATTGTTGCACCACAAGACTCAGTAAAAAGTTTTAGTGCTAAAGAAGATAAAAAAGATATTGTATTTTCTTATTCAACAAAGAACAGTAAAAGTAATGTTATGTCAATTTATAAGTATTGTTATATCTATAAGAATACCGATAAAATTGATACTGTTAAGATTTATAAAAATGGAAAAGAATCCTATTTTGTAAGTTGTAGTGTTGGGGATGAAGAAATCTTAAAGTGATTTTGGAAAGTGTGATATTATGAAGAAAATTATAGCCTTTTATGTTGTAGCAGTAATAGTTATAGTGTCAGGTGTTTGTGCTTTTATATATTTCTTCCCATCAAAACCGGTATTAGTGATAACAGTACTGTAGCTATACAATGTGTTAATAAGAAAGTTACAGATGTTTCCGAGAAAGATGCAAAAGAACTTTATAATATGCTTAATGATAAAGAAGTGTATTATGATTCAGGTCTTGCTTGTCATTTTAGAGATGACTTCTGTATAACATTTAATGGTGGTATTTCTAAAGATACTTTTTATATTAGTGGAGAGGGTTGTGGCTCTATAAAGTATAGAAAAAAGTATTTTTTATTATCAAAATCCCAAACAAAAAAATTAGAAAATATCTTGAATAAATATAATATTACATATCCTGTTTTGTAATTACAGCAATAAAATGGACTGTTAAGAATGTATCTTGACAGCCCATTATTTTTTTGTATTTTTAATTGTGTAAAAATTACATCAAAATATAAATGATTTACCATATTATGTTGCAATATGTAGAAAAATATGATAGACTAATGATGTTGTTGTATAATATTATTAGTTTTTTATATAAAATAACAATAAAAATATATACTATGCTGAGATAAGTCCCAAAAATGGGACAGTTAATTTGTTATTATATATATAGAAAAAGAAAGGAATGATAAGTTGGATTACCTTGCACATAAAAGAAATGAAACTGATGGCAAAGAAGAATTGCTAATTGACCATTTAACAGTTACTGCAGAAATGGCAAAGCTATTTGCTAAACCATTTGATTACGGTGACTTAATGTATTTTGTTGGTCTTATTCACGATATAGGAAAGTATAGTAAAGAATTTCAACAGAGAATTAGAGGAATGGATAATACAGTTGACCATTCTACAGCAGGAACACAACTTGCATTTACTAAATATAGAGCAATAATGAGTGCATTTTGTATTGCAGGTCATCATGCCGGTATTCCGAATTTAGGTAGTAAAACTGATGGTAATGATGCCGGTACATTATGGAAAAAAGTAAATAACAATTCAATTCCTGATTATTCACAATGGAAAAATGAATTAGTAGATTTACAGAAATATGTAGTTGCAGAAAAAGTACCTAAGGATAAGTATTCAACAAGTTTCCTTATTCATATGCTTTTTTCTTGCTTAGTAGATGCTGACTATATTTGCACCGAAAATTTTATGATTGATGATAATGTAGATAGAGGAGTATATGACACAATTCCTACCTTGCTGGAAAGGCTAAATCAGTATGTTGCAAAGTGGGGAGAACCAAAGTCAAAGCTAAATATTCTTAGAACTGAAATTCAAAAGCAATGTATCAATGCGAAGAATTTTAATGAAAATCTTTTAACATTAACTGTACCTACCGGTGGAGGAAAAACAATTTCTTCCTTAGCTTTTGCACTAAATTATGCAGTACAAGAAGAACATAAAAGGGACAGAATTATCTATGTTATTCCATATACAAGTATTATTGAACAGAATGCTGAAGTATTTAAAAATGTTTTAGGTGAAGAAAATGTAATTGAACATCATTCTAATGTAGATTTTGGTGATGATACAAGTGAGCTTATTAAGAAAAAACAACTGGCTTGTGAAAACTGGGATGCACCTGTTATTGTTACTACTTCAGTTCAATTCTTTGAATCACTGTATAGCAACAAACCATCAAGAAATAGAAAGTTACATAACATTGCAAACAGTATTATTATCTTTGATGAGGCTCAGATGATTCCAAGTGACTTTATTGAACCTTGTATAAATGCTATAAATCAGCTAACAGAAAATTATAACGCAACTGCTGTTTTGTGTACTGCAACTCAGCCTAACTTGGATTACTTTTTTAGTAAGATAAAAAATATTGATGGTTATACTATTCCTGAAATTTGTAGTGACAATCAAGAAAAATATTTTGAAGAGTTTAGAAGAGTAGAATTTGTTTATGATGGGAAACTTGAAGATGATGAACTTGTAGAACAACTAAGGTTACAAGAGCAAGTGCTCTGTATAGTAAATAAAAAATCCCATGCAGATTCTTTGTTTAATCTTCTTGGTGAAGATGAAGGCAATTTCTGTTTAACAACTCATAAGTACCCTAAACACAGAAAAGCTCAGCTAAAGGAAATCAGAGAAAGACTTGCCAAAGAACTACCTTGTAGAGTAATTTCTACCAGTTTAATTGAGGCAGGTGTTGACCTTGACTTTAAGACTGTTTACCGTGCTATAGCAGGTGTTGATTCAATTTTACAAGCCGGTGGTAGATGTAACCGTGAGAATAAAAGAAGTAAGAAAGAAAGTATAGTTCATATTTTTGATACTGATAAAATTTTGCGATTACAAGAGAAGAACATTGGTGTAACTAGGAAAGTTCTCAAAAAATACGGTGGCAAAATTTATACTGCCGATGCAATAAAAGAGTATTTTGGTGAACTGTATTACTTAGCTAAGGGTGTAAAGAACAATACCTTTGATATTAAGAATATTATCAAAAGTTGTAATGCATTTGATTTCAAGACTGTATCTGATGATTTTAAGTTAATTGAAGACAATGCAAAGACAGTTTATATTGACAATAAAGATAGCAGACCGTTAATTACTGAACTGAGAAATCATAATTATAGTAAAGCATTGTTTAGAAAACTTGGTCAGTATGCAGTTAGCCTTTATGATAATGAATATCAGCAACTTGATAATGTGTCAGCAATAGAAATTATAGATAATGATTTTTATGTTATGACAAATCCGGATTATTATAATGAAAATATTGGTATAGCATTGCCTGATGAAAATTTAGGTAATGCGTTGATGGTTTAATATATAGAAAGGAGGAATGTATCATGAGTATTTTGCTAGAAGTGTTTGGTGAATATGCAGCCTTTAACAGACCTGAACTAAAGACTGAGAGAATGACCTATGATGTGATGACACCATCAGCAGCAAGGGGTATTCTTGATGCCATTTATTGGCACCCAGGTATGAGGTGGCACCCAGATAAAATCTATGTGCTAAGTCCTATTAAGCATACTAATATTCGCAGAAATGAAGTGAAAAGTAAAATTCCTGCAAGAAATGTTAAGAGTGCAATGTTAGGCAAAAAGTCTGAACTTTATATCGATGCACAGTCTGATATTCAGCAAAGAGCAGCACTTGTACTAAAGGATGTTCACTATGTTATTGAGGCTCATTTCGATATGACTGATAAGGCTAATCCTAGTGACAATCCGGGCAAATTTCAAGATATTATTCGCAGAAGAATAGAAAAGGGACAATGCTACAACCAACCTTACTTTGGTTGTAGAGAATTTCCGGTGAACTTTAGAAAGTGGGAGTGTGATTATATCCCTACTGCATACCCTAACGAAACTAAAGAATTAGGACTTATGCTATACGATATGGAATATTCTGATGATGGAGAAATCACACCGACTTTCTTTAATGCAGTTCTAAAGAACGGAGTTCTTGACCTTAATGATTGTGAGGTGTATAGGTAATGCTTTTACAATCCTTAGTTAAGCTATATGAGGCTTGGGCCGAGAAAGGTGAGATTGAGAAGTTAGGTTGGAATCCTGTGAAAATATCTTATGGTATTTCATTGGACGAAGAAGGCAATGTGGATGAAATTATCCACCTAAAAACTAATGCACCTAAAGGCAACAAAGAAATACCGTCACTTATTAGCTTACCTATGCCGGTAAAAAGGTCAGTAGGTGTTGCATCTAACTTTTTATATGACAATGCAACTTATGTGTTTGGTTATGATAACTCAAACAAACCTGATAGAGCAAAGCAATGTTTTGATTGCTTTAGAAATGTCGGTAATAAGGTACTTGAAAACAGTGATGATGAATTTTCTACTGTAATCAAGAAGTTTTTGCAGAAAGATTATAGTGAGTTTGAAAACTTGTCAGACCTACTTACAGAACTAAACTGTACTGAAACAACAGTTGATGACATTTTAAATAAAGGTGCAAACTTACTTTTAATGCCATTGGGAAAGTTTCCAACAGATTCTAAAGCTATATGTGAAAGTTGGAACAGTTACTATGAACATTCAGATGCACCAAAGGGCGTTTGTTTGGTAACAGGTAAGGATGACCATATTGCAAAGCTACATCCTGTTATTAAGAACATTCGTGGTGCTCAAGCAGCAGGTGCTTCATTAGTTTCTTTTAATGCAACTGCTTTTGACTCTTACGGTAAAGAAAACGGTTATAATGCTCCTGTTAGTGAGTATGCAGCTTTTGCTTATACTTCAGCACTAAATAAATTGGTAAGTGATAACGACCATAGAGTTTTTTCAGGTGATACAACAGTTGTCTGTTGGACAGAAGATGGTGAAAGTGCCTATCAGGATGTTTTTGCCGGTATCTTTAATAGTGATGATGAGGTTAAGCAGAAAGACCTTCACGATACTATTGTAAGTATTGTTAACGGTAATGAAGTTAAGTGGGAGGGTATTCCACTTAATCCTAGTAACAACTTTTATATCTTAGGTATCTCACCAAACTCAGCAAGACTTTCTGTTAGATTTTTTATCCAAAGTACTTTTGGTAAAGTAATGGAAAATCTTTTGAAAAATCAGCAGAGAATGGAAATGGTCAAGCCCGGTTTTGAAAAGTTTAATTATATTCCACTATGGCGTATTCTAGGTGAGACAGTTAACAAAAAGTCAAGGGATAAAAAGTGCAAACCTCATCTTGCAGGTGATGTGCTAAATTCTATAATCAATGACTACAATTACCCTAGTACATTGTATTACGGTATCTTAGGTAGAATTTCTGCCGAACAAAATATTAACTGGGTAAAGGCTTCTGTACTAAAGGCTTATTTACTCAAAAATTATGACTCAAAATATAAGGAGGAAATAACTGTGGATTACAACGAAAACAGTAACAACAAGGCATATTTGTTGGGTGTATTGTTCTCTAATCTTGAGGAGATTCAGAACACTGCAAACCCAGGTATTAAATCAACTATTCGTGATAGATACTTTACAGCAGCAAGTTCTACACCATCAAGAGTATTCCCAATACTAATAGACCTTGCTCAAAACCACATTAAGAAAATTTCTAATGTTGGTGCTAAGGTTAACTGTCAGAAAATGTTGACAGAAACAATGTCTAAGCTAGGGGATAAATTCCCTAATAGATTAAAACTTGATGAAAAGGGTATGTTCCAGCTTGGATATTACCAAAGAACACAAGAAAGATTTACCGGCAAGGAGGATAAAGAATAATGGCTGATGTAATTAAGAATAAGTACGATTTTGCAGTTTACTTTGATGTTGAAAACGGTAACCCTAACGGCGACCCTGATGCAGGTAATATGCCAAGAGTTGACCCGGAAACAGGTCACGGCATTGTTACCGATGTTTGTATTAAGAGAAAGATTCGTAACTATGTTGATGTAGTTAAAGAAGATGAAAAAGGCTATAACATCTATATTAAAAGTGGTGTAACACTAAATGCAAAGGATAAAACAGCCTTTGATAACTTTAATATTGATGAAAAGAGTATCAAGGAAGCTAAGAAGAAAGATGGCGACATTGACCGTAAAATCAGAGATTTTATGTGCGAAAACTTCTTTGATATTAGAACCTTTGGTGCTGTAATGACTACATTTGTAAAGAACGGTCTTAACTGTGGTCAGGTGAAAGGTCCTGTTCAGTTTAGCTTTGCCCGTTCTATTGACCCAATTCTTCCTCAGGAAGTATCTATCACAAGATGTGCAGTTACTACTGAAAAAGATGCTGAGGACAAAACAAATACTATCGGTAACAAGTTCATTGTACCTTATGGTTTATACAAAGCTGAGGGTTATATTTCAGCAAATTTAGCCAGAAAGGTAACAGGTTTTTCTGAGGATGACGTAGAGCTACTTTGGAATGCTATCCTAAATATGTTTGAATTTGACCATGCAGCAGCAAGAGGCAAAATGGCTGTTCGTAAGCTGGTTATTTTTAAACATAGTAGTGAACTTGGTAATGCACCATCATATAAACTGTTTGATACTATTAAAGTTCATAAGAAGGATGATGTAGAATATCCAAGACAGTTCTCAGACTATGACTTTTCAGTTGATACTGATGCACTACCTGATGGCGTTGAGTGCATCATAAAGTGATTTACCAAGATGACAATGTACTGAGTATCTCAGGTATTCAACACTTTGTTTATTGTCGCAGACAGTGGGCTTTGATACATATTGAGCAACAATGGGAGGAAAATTTACTTACTGTTAGTGGTGAAAGTATGCATCAAAAGGCCCACGACAATACCTTCTCTGAAACCAGAAACGGTGTAATTATCTCTCGTGGAATGCAGGTTTCTTCATATGAACTTGGTATTTATGGTGTTTGTGATGTTGTGGAATTTGTACCTTCTTCAGAAGGTGCAATTATCCATAACAAAGAAGGATGCTTTAAGATTATACCTGTTGAGTATAAACACGGTGAACCTAAAACCTCTGATGCAGATATTTTGCAGGTAGCAGCACAGGCAATGTGTTTAGAAAATATGTTTTGTGCCAAAATAGATGAACTGAATATTTATTACGGTAAAACAAGACACAGAGAAAAAATTCCTTTTACTGATGACATTAGGGAAAGATTGGTGAAAATCATTGAAGAAATGCACCAACTGTATGACAGACGATATACACCAAAGGTTAAGCAGAATAAAAACTGTAGAGCTTGTTCCTTGAAAAATATCTGTTTGCCTAGATTAACTAAAATTTCTTCTGTAAAAGGCTATATGTCTAAAATGCTTGGTGATGAACTATGAAAAAACTACTTAATACATTGTATATAACTTCAACAGAAAAATATCTTTCCCTTGATGGCGAAAATGTTGTTATTTCTGAAAACAAAAAAGAATGTGCAAGAGTACCTCTCCACAACATAGAGTCAATTGTCACCTATGGTTATAACGGTGTAAGTCCGGCTTTAATGGGAAAGTGTGCTTCAAATAATATTAACATTTCCTTTATGTCTCGTAACGGAAGATTTCTTGCAAATGTTGTAGGTCCGTATTGTGGTAATGTTGTGCTGAGAAAAACTCAGTACAGACTTTCAAATAATGAGGACTATTGTACCGAAATTTCAAAAAATATTATACTTGGAAAACTGTATAACTCTAGATGGGTTATTGAAAGAGCTACTAGGGATTACCCTAATTCTTTAGATATTCCAAAACTAAAGAATGTTTCTATGCAAATAAAGAACTCAATGAATAGTATTGCTAACTGTAAAAATACTGAGGAAATTCGTGGTGTTGAGGGCGAAGCTGCCACAAGGTACTTTTCTGTTTTTGATGATTTAATATTGCAACAGAAGGAAGACTTTTTCTTTCATGGCAGAAACAGAAGACCTCCAACAGATATGGTCAATGCAATGCTTTCTTTTGCATATACTATGCTAACCGGTATGGTAACATCTTCCCTTTATTCTGTAGGGCTAGACCCTTATGTGGGATATTTACATAAGGACAGACCCGGTAGAACTTCACTATCCTTAGATATGATAGAAGAATTTCGGCCTGTGTTTGCTGACCGTTTTGTACTTACTATGATAAATAAAAGGATAATCACTAAGAATGACTTTTTAACTAAAGAGAATGGTGCAGTTATCTTTACTGATGAGGGTAAGAAAAAGTTTTTGCAATCATGGCAGACAAGGAAACAAACAGAAATAAAACATCCTTTCCTTAATGAAAAAGTCCAATGGGGAGTTGTGCCGTATGTTCAGGCACTTTTACTTGCAAGATATTTAAGAGGTGACCTTGACGGTTATCCACCATTTATGTGGAAGTAGGTGTTGCTATGTTAGTGCTAATTACTTATGATGTATCTACCGAAACACCTGAAGGAAGAAAGCGTTTGAGAAAAGTTGCTAAAGAATGTGTGAATTACGGAAAGCGTGTTCAGAATTCAGTTTTTGAATGTATTATGGATTCAGCAAAATGTTTTGAAGTTAAGGAAAAATTAGTGAAAATAATAGATAAGGATGAAGACAGTATAAGGTTCTATTATTTAGGAAATAATTACAAAACTAAGGTTGAACATTTTGGTGTAAATAACAACAATGTTGATGTGGAGGGAGTGTTGCTTTTTTAGTGCGATAAGTAGCCTTACATAAGAATGCTAAGGCATTCGCACTAAATTTAAAAAGAAAACAAAATATAATGATGTACTTTTTATTTAGAATTGGGTTATTACATAAATGAAAAAGTGATAATTTACAATGAACGGAAACTAAATAAAAATACATTTGTTATATTTTGCTGTCACCACCCACACGGGTGGTGTGGATTGAAATTGCTAAATATAGTTGTTGTAATTTTTTTAATATCGTCACCACCCACACGGGTGGTGTGGATTGAAATCAGACAAGGACCACATTAAACTGTTGATTATTACGTCACCACCCACACGGGTGGTGTGGATTGAAATTTCTCTCTTTAGTTTTAAAGAATATAATGATAAGTCACCACCCACACGGGTGGTGTGGATTGAAATCGTCATGTCCTAGAAGTATATATAATCTTCAACTGTCACCACCCACACGGGTGGTGTGGATTGAAATCTGTAAGTCGTGTTGTTAGACACTATGATGTGTGGTCACCACCCACACGGGTGGTGTGGATTGAAATTGTGCCACTTCATTTACAAAGTCTTTATTTTTGTACAGTCACCACCCACACGGGTGGTGTGGATTGAAATTGTAGATCGGCTTTTAAATTCTTCATCGGATTAGGTCACCACCCACACGGGTGGTGTGGATTGAAATTGCCAGTGGCTCGTGGTGGTTTTTTCGGTCTGTAGTCACCACCCACACGGGTGGTGTGGATTGAAATAGCTCCAAGACTCTTTAGCCCTGACACTGCTGAAGTCACCACCCACACGGGTGGTGTGGATTGAAATATTTTACCTAACTCAGTTCTAGAAAGCAAAATTGGTCACCACCCACACGGGTGGTGTGGATTGAAATAACAAGGTTCTCAACCTTGGTGCTATGTGTGTTGGTCACCACCCACACGGGTGGTGTGGATTGAAATTATCAATTGCCGACAGATACGCCAATAACACTATGTCACCACCCACACGGGTGGTGTGGATTGAAATTTTAGCCAAAAAATCATTGCTGTTGTGTCAGGTGGGTCACCACCCACACGGGTGGTGTGGATTGAAATCCACTCAAAGGAGAACCATACACAATATAAACTGTCACCACCCACACGGGTGGTGTGGATTGAAATAGAATTTACAGCAGTTAGTGTTACAAAGCGAAGACTGTCACCACCCACACGGGTGGTGTGGATTGAAATCGGCATCTGTCTTTTTACCACCAACAAAAATTGGGTCACCACCCACACGGGTGGTGTGGATTGAAATTGTTCATCATACTAATTTCATCAATCATCTTATGTCACCACCCACACGGGTGGTGTGGATTGAAATCTTTTACCTCTTTTGATTGACACAGCTTTTTTGTGTCACCACCCACACGGGTGGTGTGGATTGAAATATATTCTTCTTCATCAGCTATAAATTCAACAGTATGGTCACCACCCACACGGGTGGTGTGGATTGAAATCTTATCTGCAATAATGTCTTTCCACGTTGCTATAGTCACCACCCACACGGGTGGTGTGGATTGAAATTGCCCCTTCTGCGGGAAATTACAAGAGGTAAAGAAGTCACCACCCACACGGGTGGTGTGGATTGAAATTGTTCCTGAACCGGCTTGAACGCTAATAGAATTCGTCACCACCCACACGGGTGGTGTGGATTGAAATGTAAAAAATTGAGGAATTGAAAAAAGTAAAACTGTCACCACCCACACGGGTGGTGTGGATTGAAATAAAGGCTACAAGAAGAATTGACGGTACAGCAGCAGTCACCACCCACACGGGTGGTGTGGATTGAAATGTTATGATATTCCCCACACCTGTCCTTAAAAACAGTCACCACCCACACGGGTGGTGTGGATTGAAATTAATAGCTTTGCAAATATTTCGTCTCTGTATAATAGTCACCACCCACACGGGTGGTGTGGATTGAAATAAATTACGCAGATTTCTTTACTAGCTTAACTAGACGTCACCACCCACACGGGTGGTGTGGATTGAAATATTGCATACAATGACATATTTTCTGTCACTGTTGACAGTCACCACCCACACGGGTGGTGTGGATTGAAATGATAATTAGATAAGCAAAGTAAGGTTTTGTAGAGCGTCACCACCCACACGGGTGGTGTGGATTGAAATTGCACTAATTAGAGTTTTATAGTCTAGCTTACCTGTCACCACCCACACGGGTGGTGTGGATTGAAATACAACATATGACAGAGTTAAAATAACCGACTCGCTGTCACCACCCACACGGGTGGTGTGGATTGAAATCATCTGCATTGCGTTTGGGACATAATCTTGAGCGTCACCACCCACACGGGTGGTGTGGATTGAAATTTTGATGATATAACAGAAGTCAATTTTGAAGTCGTCACCACCCACACGGGTGGTGTGGATTGAAATCCACAGTTTCTTTTAACTACTGAAAATTCATTTGGTCACCACCCACACGGGTGGTGTGGATTGAAATTAAAACGAAAGGTAATATGGATGACAAAAAACCAGTCACCACCCACACGGGTGGTGTGGATTGAAATTCCGTAAGTTATATGATTTCTATATTAGAAATTAGTCACCACCCACACGGGTGGTGTGGATTGAAATAGAATAATTGCCAAGGCTTGCACCACAATCATCATGTCACCACCCACACGGGTGGTGTGGATTGAAATTTTGTTGCTCTTGACTTGCAACCTTGCTACGCAGTCACCACCCACACGGGTGGTGTGGATTGAAATCTACCCTATGGACAAAAATGTCTAGACCTATAGACGTCACCACCCACACGGGTGGTGTGGATTGAAATAGCATCAAGCATCTGTTTTGAAAAATAAGGTAAACGTCACCACCCACACGGGTGGTGTGGATTGGAGAGTTTATCATATTTTTGATAGAGTAACAGGGGGAATATGATATAATAAAATC
>ERZ827496.428-NODE-428-length-60378-cov-19.431560_pt1 | contig 60378 bp, 38 predicted proteins | sample MGYA00519769_ERZ827496 | MGnify/ENA primary metagenome ERZ827496 (study PRJEB31778, sample SAMEA3449327) | human gut metagenome | biome: human gut; feature: human-associated habitat; material: faeces | place: United Kingdom | collected 2010/2012 ...
GTGAACCGAATTTATTTAATTTTTAACCTTGTCCATTTTTAGTGGACAGTAGTGAAATGATTAGTAAAAGTACATTTGACTCTTTCCTAACGCATTTTATAGGACAATACAAAATAAGCTACAAACGTACAAGCCATCAGTACCACACCGAACACTGACAAATAAATCGCACCCGCACAGCTTTTCCCAAGCAACTTCCCCAAATTCATACAGCCGATTGCCACATTCCAGAATTGACACAACCGTATAGCCAACACATATTGCCGACCTATATTTTTCTCAGTAACCCGAAATGCAAAATGGTAGTATCGGACTGGAACAAACATACTGCATCCCAACACCAAAAACAAAAGCAACATTACCATTCCCGACATAGCGTTTTCCGGAAAAAACAAGCCCCCAGTCTGCCGAGTCTGATACAGTATATATATCCAACCCGCCAATACTGGCAGGAAAGCGACTCCTGTCAGTAAATAGTCGAACCCTGTCCGCTGATACCGGACATTGCTACCACTCCCTGTATAAAATCCCAAATTAATCATCCGATTCTTCTCCCTCTTTTTCCTTCCGGTTACTTTTCTTCAATCTCCCGCTTTTGCGCAAGGCCTCATTGATAATCCACTGCAATTGACCATTGGTACTACGGAATTCATCAGCTGCCCACTTTTCTATGGCATCCATTGTGGCAGCGTCTACCCGCAGTACAAAGCTTTTGGTCGTATTTTCTTTCTTGGGCACTATATCCTTCACTTAAAATTAAACTATTTCTACTCACATAAGAACAGAACGGGGATACCGTCTGTCATTCCCAGATTTAATGGTTCAGCGTGCCAGTATTCAACACCGGCTGGGCAGCCTCATCCGCACAGAGTACCACTAGCAGATTGCTTACCATAGCGGCTTTCTTTTCTTCATCCAGCTCCACAATTTCCTCTTTCGACAATTTGTCCAGTGCCATGTGAACCATTGAAACGGCTCCTTCCACAATTTTCTCACGGGCACTGATAATTGCCGAAGCCTGCTGACGCCGAAGCATGACCGCTGCAATTTCCGGTGCATAGGCCAAATAATTGATGCGGGCCTCCAGCACTTCCATACCAGCCATTGCCAGACGCTCATTCAGCTTTTGTTCCAGCTGCTCATTGATTTCTTCACCTCCCGAACGGAGTGTCAATTCATTCGCATCCGATTCATTGTCATCATAGGCGTACTGTCCGGCCACCTGACGTAAAGCCGCATCACTCTGTATCTTCACAAAGTTCTCAAAGGCATTCATACGGCTGGCCACCGCATTCCCCACGTTTGCCGACTTACCGTCTCCCGTGCTGGCCATGGTCTGTGCGTCAATCTCAAACATGGCTTTGTAGGTATCTTTCAACCGCCACACCAATACCAACCCAATCAGAATGGGATTACCTATCTTGTCATTCACCTTTATAGGCTCCACATCCAGATTACGCGCACGAAGTGATAATTTCTTCTTGTCCATGAACGGATTCACCCAAAAGAATCCTGTTTCTTTAAAGGTACCTTTATATTTGCCAAAGAAAACCATGGCACGTGCTTCATTGGGTTCCAGCTGCATATAGCCGCAATTCAAAATAATCCATAATAACACCATCACTCCCCCCAATATATAGAAAAGAGTTTCTCCCACAGTAAAACACCACACCGTTATTCCGGCCCATACAAATAAGAACAAGAAAAGAGCTAAAAAGCCATTCATTTTAAAGCCACTGAATTTCATTTCCTTCGTTTCCATATCCATTAGATTTAAATGATATTATTTTGATATCACAAATATATTATTTAAGGAATTAAAATCCAAGTGCAGGAGCTTTCTATTTCCATCTTTAACAATCTATAACCGTGAAGGTGGACCGATTCAAACGAGAAGAGGCCGTCTCTTTTGAGACGGCCTCTCGTTCTTACTTACGTATTTTACAACCATACATTCCATAATATAAAATAAACAGGAAACAGGGTAAACATAACCAATATGCCTGTTGTGCGCCACATGCATCTTTCAACCAACCATACACAGTCGGTATCACTGCACCACCGAACATAGCCATAATAAGTAGTGATGAACCTGTTTTCGTAAATCTACCAAGGTCAGCAATTGCCAAAGGCCACAATGCAGGCCACATCAGCGAACAACCCAAAGCCATTAAAGACACAAAATAAATAGATATGTCAGAAGGAGTAACGACCACCAGTACAGAACCGATAATTGCAATGATAGAACATATTTTCAATGCGGTAGCCTGGCTGATATAGCGTGGTATAAAGATGATGCCACATATATATCCTATAACGATTCCTATAGGTGCAATCCATGCATAATTGGCAGCATTTGCCAGTCCAATTGAATTAGCATAATCAACCAGTGTACCCAACGATACAGTCTCTACACCGACATAAAGAAACAGTGCGATACACCCCAACAATAAATGGGGGAACTGGAATATGGACGTTTTTCCCGAGTTATTGGATTCGTCGGCCACATTGTCTGCCGGAGCATCTTCTCCTTCGGCCTTTACTTCCGGCAGGGGAGCGAAAAATGCCATTATACCAAGAATCACAAAGGCCAATATGATAATCAGAAAAGGATATTCAAGGTCGGAAATGCCAATCTTGTTTACATCTTTTCCAATGAGCCATACGATGAATATAGACGGTATCGGCCAGGCAAGCTTGTTACAAATACCCATAATACTGATACGTTTGGCCGCACTTTCCAACGGACCGAGTATGGTGATATATGGATTTACTGAGGCCTGCAGATAGGCATTACCTGCCCCACTCACGAAGGAAGCCAGAAGGAACAATGTGAAACTGCCATCATTTGCAGACAAAATGAAAAGATAAAAGGCAACTGCAAATATAAAAAAGGACACTGACATGGTTTTCTTATATCCTATCGCCTTTATCGTAAGTCCGGCAGGATAGCCGAATAACAGAAAAGGTATAAAGGTGGCTGCTATAATCAGGTAAGAAGCCGCATTGGATATATTCAGTGAACTTTGAAGTACTGGTACCAATAAAGAGTTAATTCCCAAAGCAAAACCTATGGCAAAAAACATTATTCCGATAAAAGCCAGAGGTATTAAAGTTTTATTGTTTGAAGTCATTTGTCGTAAAAATTAAGGTAATCAAATACAATGTAATGTTATTCTAATAAGGTAATGTAACTTGTAAATAGAGAGACCCAAGAAGGCAATCCTGAACTATTTCAATTCTTCACTTTGTGATTTCTTCACCTTCAGTCGGCTCAAATTGACGTGACTGTTCCCCTTGGTCGTGCAGTCAAGCACATCCGTTTCTCCTTCTAAGGTAAATTGGCTACCCGCTCCAGCCGATACTTGCAGGTATCTTGCCTTTACGTTCATCGCTCCCCTAGAACCGGCAGCCAACGACACACTGAGTGAATCTACTGCAAACGGCTGGTCCGCCTTCAGCTCAGAATAAATCATGCTGATTCGGCGAACATCGTTCGTATAAATACATACTTTCCCTTTCGGCATCGGTCCATTCGTATCCTTAAGCGTGAATGACAGCGTACCGTTCTCCAGTTTCTGCATTCCCAGCTCCGGGTTCTCCACTTCTACACGAAATGTATCTGCCCGAATCAACACGACCTTGTATCCGGCAAAATAAAAGTTCTTTACCGGCTTCTCAGCCTGACTCAACAAACAAAAGCCAAGTCCTGCCAAGCATAATGCTATTCTCTTCATACTGCTATTTATTTTAATTGTCATTTACTTTCAAAATACTGTTCATCCGGTCTGCATTCTGTAACCGTTTATTGCTTTGGAAAATGGAACGTCCCCAATTGATGTTGTATGACAAGCTAACATAGAACATATTCCGGTTGTTACGAATCAATACATTCCGGTCGGAAGCGATGACCTGGTTCAATTGTTCTGTCCGGTATTTGGAACCCTCCGTGAATGGGAACAGAATCCCCATCCCGGCATTCAAGTTCTTCCATTTATAGCTTGCATTAATGCTGCTGTTATTTTCAGATGTCATGACATACTGGTCCGACAAAGACTTCATCGGTTTCATCCAGGAGCCATTGAGTTGAAACCCCTTGTATGTCATGGCCAGATAAGCACCATAATAAAAATTATTCAGGGTATGTTCGTAAGCTTCCCCCTTCGATTTATAATAGTTCCATCCGCCAAACACCTGAAACATAAACAGTTTCAGTATATCCGTCATCTGTACAATCAACTGTGCGCCATAGTTGACATCATAGTCCTGGTTGTTTTCCTGAAAGACAAAGCGTTTCCTTTCGGGCGAATAAGAAATATCCTGCTGGATGGGATGAAAGCTGCGGTCGGCCACCAGCGTCAGCACAGAAGCAAACTTCTTGTTATCCCACACCGAGAAATTAATTTGATTGCGCAACGTGTTATAAGGAGTCAGCGAACGGTTTCCACGCATAATAGAGAGAGAATCGATTTCCTGTATCACTTCAGAAAGGCTGCTCAAAGAAGGGAACAACGGACGAAAATTGATTGAATACTGCAAATCCCAATACTTCTGCTTGTAGGATAAAGACAAGGACGAAGTATTGCGCCAATAATTCACCGACTCGTTCCCCTGCCGCTGCTGCTGGAACCGCAAACCTGTACCGACCGTGTAAGCGACCTTACCCAGACTGCCTTGGAGCTGGACATACGGATAGGCATTGTAGTTCCTCAGATTCACTTGCTCGTCTGTCCCGTAAAGGTTGCTCGCGTATTGGTATGTAGCACGCAAACCAGCCGAGAGGTTCACCTTCTTGCCTTCCCGCCAATAATATACCTCGCCAATCAGTGATTTCTGGTTTCCATCCGTCGTGTTGTTTATTTCCGACAGAGTCTGTCCATCCAGGCGGTCTGTCAGCATACGCTCATAATCCGTATTTCCCAGCGTACCGACCAGATTCACTTCCACCCCCTGATTGTTCTTCATCTTGCGGCTGTAAGTAAGGTCAAGCGACGGGATATAGCTGGAGAAAGAAGAATGGATATCCCGCTGCCCCGTGAACTGCTGCCCCTGAAACATCTGCTGACGGTTCCTGTTGTAGTTCGAACTAATCTGGTTATCCAATCGGACATTCACCATATCTTTCTCATTTTTATAAAGGTAACCGACGGCGATATGATGATCCGTATATCCGAAAGGAGCAAACTCCCCCCATTTGTCACGCTTCAGCGTTGAACCGTCCGGAAACGAATAAGTCTCCAGTTCATCCGTCCGGCGTTCGGAATAGTCACGGTAGTTCACATTATAGTCAATCGAGAACTGAGATTTCTTATAATTGGTCCGGAAGTTGAGGTTCCCGTTCACGAAGCCAGTAGTAAACGCGCTCGTGCCTCCTACAGACAGCGAAGTGCCCACCCGCGGCTCTTTCAAGATGAAATCAAGCACTCCGGAATTGGAGTCCAGTTCACGCATGGAAGGCAACTGACTGTAATCCACACGTGCAATCTGCTGCGGCTTCAAAGCCTTCACTTCCTGCAGGCTGGCCTTCACCCCGTTAATCCGGTAAATCACTCCGGAAACCCCAGAAATGGAAATCGATTCCTGTACCGGGTCGACAAACAGTTGCGGAAGCATCATGCTTTTCAACAGACTGAGGCTGGAAGTGGCCGCTTCCACCTGCCTCACGCTCGGATAAGCCATAATCTTCCCGGTTTTGTGTACCATGCCTTGTGCTACCACCTCAACACCTCCCAGGCTGACCGTATCGAGTGCCAACGATATGATTCCCAAATCCAGGTTCTTCCGCTCACTGTTCTGTATCAATGCGACATTCTTTTCATACCCCACATACGATATCTCCAACCAGAAATTATCCAGTTTCACCTCCGATTCAAAACGTCCTTTCTCATCCGTCGTAAACCCAGTGACATACACCGAGTCTTCTGTCAGCACCCGCATCGTAGCACCTGCAAGTGGCCGGTTCTCGTCGGCCGCATATACGCGTCCTTTTATTTCCTGGGCAGAAAGAAACAAATTTCCAGCAAACAATAAAAGAAAAGACAATGACAGTACCCGGAGCTTACTGAAACAACGTGACATATAAGTTTGTTTGTGATATGTTTTCATCATTTTCTATTTAGCAAAGTTATTCTTCATCATGGCATGCACAACATCCCCAACAGATGAATTTACAAGGTGATATACTCCAATACTTCAGTATCTTATTCTTTTCACTAGCATTTAGATTCTGCGAATATAACACATTCTCCCCCAATAGCCAAGAAAAAATTAACAGATTAACATACGGTTATTCTCTTCCAAAATTTCAAGACAAATACATTAACCTGCCAAACGTGCATACAAAATCTGTACAACCAGTATTTCTTTTCCTTGCTTACGCTTGCATAACGTAAGAAAAATTTCCATCTTTGTAGAAAAGCAAAAAAAACTAAATTTACGTTCCTCCATGAAGAACCTATACATTCTAGATGACCACCCCATCATCACAGAAGGACTTAGCCAGCTATTGGCCAACAATCAGCGTTATCAGATAACTACCGGGCATCATCATTCTGAATTATACAATTACCTGACTCAGACCACTCCAGATTTATTAATCATAGATTATGAAATTCAAGATAAAACGGCCTTGGATATTATAGCCTATCTACGGCAGAAAGCAATCCAGATTCCCATACTTGTGTATACCATGCACACAGAATTCTGGATTATCAAACTGTTGACCAAGGCAGAAGTGGCAGGCATCGTAACCAAAAATGACAAAATAAATGAAATCGAAACAGCCATCGAATGCATTTTAGAGGAACACAACAAATATTATTCACCGACAGCATTACATGTCGTGCTTTCCATTGTAGGCGACCAGTCTGCCACCAAACAGATAAACTACACTCCCAGTCCACGTGAAAACGAAATTATTCAAATGCTATCTTGTGGGCTTACTTCCGATGAAATTGCCCACAAGCTCAACCTTAGTAAAAATACCATTGACACGATGCGAAAAAACATCCTGTTAAAAAGTGGAGCCACCAATGTCTCACATCTTATGCGAATTGCTTTTTTAAAAGGTTGGATTACGATATGAAACAGATTGTATTTTTTATTTTTCTCTGCCTGACTACGCAGTTAACGGCCAGCGAAAAAAGCAATAATTTAACCGACTTGCTACAGTCGTTTGGCGATAACGGTGAATATGCCCAAATGGATTCTATATACAGACTCATCACTCGTGAAAGCCGCTACAGCCAAGATAAACTTTATGCCTTGAATATTGACTTGGATTATGCCCGGTTTCTCAACCAAAAAGGAGACTGTGAAAAAGCATGCACCTTGTTGACCCAAATCCGACGAAAAGCCACCACACTGGAGAAACTGCAGGAAAACAGACCTCTACACCCCATGTTACAAACGATTGAAGCACTTGCCACGTATGAAACCGCCTACGGACAATGGCAAGCCGACCACTTGTCGGAAGCCAGGGGTACTGCTACTGAGGCCGTCAAATTATTGGAACAATTGAAAGATTCTGCCAATCTGGCCGAAGCCTATAACCTATCGGGAGTTATACACCGGAAACTTTTTATGTTCGACGATGCCATCACGCTGCACGAAAAAGCACTGGCCATTACCGAAAACCTGCAAAACTATAACCTGGCGTCTATCATCGTATCCAACATCTCCATTCTCTACAATGAAATAGGGAAAAACGACGAAGCCATACAAGTTTCTCGAAAAATGTTTACCTATCCTCAGACCGATACACTGACCTTGGATTACCGCATCGGAGAAGTTAACAGGTTATGCAATCACGCCATCCTGCTGGCCAACAACCATCAGTTCAACAATGCATTGGACACCCTCCAATTGGTAGACCAGAAACTCCAACCGGAAATGCCCGACGGACTCAAGTTACTGGCATATACACAATACGCCCGAGTGGCAAGAGATTTGGGGAAATCTTCGCAAGCCTTTCAATATTATCAAAAGGCCATGAGCTACAAAGCAACCACACGCAATAAAGCAAACATTGCCAACCTGGAATACCTGTATGGCTACATGCTGTTTCACGATACAGATTCTTTATTGCAGGCACGCCACTACATCATGGAAGCAGCCGACTTCGCCAGAAAAAATCCCTCCGGTCTGTTGCCCAAAGTATTACTGACTCTTGCTGAAATAGAAGCCAAAAGACATGAGAACCAGTTATCCTACCAACTGGTTCTCGAGGCTTATAAGGCCAACGAAGAACTGAACAACCAATATTTCCATAATCGCCTGTCCGGATTCGAAGCAGAACTGGATTTAAAAGAAAAGAACCTGCAAATTGCTGGTATCAACGAAAAACGGGCGGAAGAAAAAGCTGCTTATCTGTTACGCACCTATACCATCGGAAGCATTCTTGTATTGCTTGTCCTGCTTCTTATAATCCTAATCATCAGCATGCACAAAAGAAAGATAGCATTCAATTTAAAACAACTGAAGCTGAAAAAAGAAATCAAAGACAGGGAAATGCAAAGCCAGTTTTTGCTCACTGACATGCATAAAAAAATGACCGAACAATACATCTGTGGACTGGAAGACAGCAATAACCGCATTTCCAAGGAACTTCACGATGGTGTATGCAATGACCTGCTGGCAATCGAAATGGAAATGCAACAAACAGGACCTTCCACCCTGAGCCTCCAACTCGAGCAGGTAAGGGAAGCGCTGCGCAATCTGTCTCATCAGTTGGCCACTCCCATCTTCCGTAATTTCAGTTTATATCAGGTTCTGACTCTTTATACAGACAAGCTGAAGACATTGGAAAGCATTCATATAGAATGCTATATAGAAGAAAATATAAAACAACTCTCATTTTCACCCGAACGTACTCAAGAAGTCTATCGTATTCTTCAGGAAGTCATATCCAACTTGATTAAGCATGCAGACGCCAAAAATGCCTATATCACAGCTACTTATGAATCCCAGCAGATAAGTCTTCTGATTGAGGACGATGGAAAAGGGTTTGATTTAGAGAATCCTGTCAATAACTCCTTTCAAACCGGACTGGGGTTGAAAAATATCAAAGAACGTTGCAGCAAGCTCCAAGGCTCTTATGAGATTCAATCGAAAAAAGGTCACGGAACGATTATCCATTTCAAATTTCCCGTATAATCTTTTCACCAATATTTATTAAATGAATCTCATCACAAGACCGACCAGCCAAGAGAGAGAATAACGTCTCAAGATACCTGCATTAGAAGCAGAATAAAAGAATCCGTATTACAACTCCCCTACGTCGTAACACGGATTCTTTGTTCATCATAGTAATAAAATTATTACTTATCCATCAATCTGTCAGTTCCCCCAATCATGATTTCCCACTATCTTTCTTTACCCAATATAAAAGACCTTGTGGCCTTCCGCGGTATATTGTCCCCTTTAAAAGCTGCTTTTGTATAAATCCCCTTATAGCAAATTCTCCTTTTCAGAGTCTCATTGTTCTTCAGTTCTTCTTTAATTCCTTTTTCAAATCCTAGGCTTTTATTATTATTTTTGTCAAAAATAAGCGATTAAATCTAAAAACAAAACCCCATAAATAACCTATTTTATATTCCTATTTATTGGAATATACACCAAGAAGCCTCACCAGTAATCGAAAGATCACCAATGAGGCCGTATCATAAAATTTGCTCTTACAGATATTCTTATCGTTTCCGCTGCGGACGCTCCTTCTTCATCTGTTCAAACGCCGTCTTCTGTTCGTCGGTCAGTAAATCCGTTATTTTCTTATTCAATTCCTGCATGGCTACTTTACGTTCCTCACGCGACAAATCCTGCTTAAAGGAATCAGTATAAAAGCCTATTTTTCCACTTTACATTCGCAGTAAAGCACGTCCTTCTTTCAAAAAACGATGACGGAAAGTAACCAATTATAACTGTCATTATCCTGAAAACTAATGTAGGACGATACTAAGGCCCTATATACTCTATCTATAACAAAGCAACCCCTTTCTTTCGGCTCTGCGGAACTTTCAAGAAAGGGGTTCATCGTTTTTCAATAAGAGAATAAATCAACCGATTCATACACCAATGATAACGATATTTGTCATCATAATAATAGATAAATTCAGCAACAGTCTTACTTCAATTCATTTATACAAAAAATATTAACCTATTTTTTATTATTTACGCAAAGAAAGGTTTTATTTTTATCCCATACACCACGGAAAACCGTGATTTTATTAACCTAAATAATCAAATTACCCTTTATTTTCTGTGTAACGACAAGTCATTTTCTCTGTACCACAGTGTGAAATATAAAAACCACAGTGCGGGATATATATTTCACACTGTGAAATACAAATACCAAAGTGTGGTACAGAGAAAACATCGGCAGAAAAGGAAGAAGGTGTAAAGCCCACACAAACTATGCACCCGACCGTTGAACAAATCTCCCCTCCGCTTGTTATATAAACAACCAGTTACATTGAAATGAGAGTACTGATTGCGCTTATACTGTTTATGTTCACCCTTTCTGCTGCATACACCTTGAACACGGCAGAGAAACCGACGGAAAAATTGCATCCGGCAATGGGAAGCGTCTTACAGGTTGAAAAGCATAAACCGCAATTTATTTCACCTACTCTCCATCCAGACTGCATGCTTCCCGCAGACCACGTATACGAAATACATACCTCTTTCAAGCAGTCTTGCCAACGGTACTTACAATATTTACAGTTCTCTGTCCGTGCAAACATGCCACGCCTTCTCAAAGCCATCAGACTTTCTGTACAAAACCGGACCGCGGTTTCGACCGGGCAATATAAACAGGGACACACGCTCACACAGAAAAAGCAGAAAATTCTTTACACGTACATCATTCGGCATATTGTAATTTAGCTGTATCATCATCCCATCTCACCCACATCAGGCAAGCACTTATCGTGTTCTTACCTGACGCCTGTTCGTGCCTACCCGGCATGAAGGACGACAAAAAATTCTATATATAAATTCTACAACTAATTACACTATGAGCTTCAATATCGCAAAAACCAGCCAGAAAAGAATAGTAATCGTAGGAGGAGGATTCGGAGGACTGAAACTGGCTCAAGAACTGCATCGGTCCGGCTTCCAGATAATCCTGATTGACAAGAACAATTATCACCAGTTTCCACCGCTTATCTATCAGGTGGCTTCCTCCGGACTGGAACCCAGCTCCATCTCGTTTCCATTCCGGAAACTATTCAACGGATATCAAGACATTCATTTCCGTCTGGCCGAAGCAAGGCAAATCTATCCCGACCAAAAGGTGCTCCAGACCTCTATCGGAAAAATCGAATATGACTACCTGATACTGGCAGCTGGTACGACATCCAATTTTTTTGGAAACAAACGGATAGAAGAGGCAGCCATGCCCATGAAAACACTGTCGGAAGCAATGGGGTTAAGAAATGCTTTGCTCAGCAACCTGGAGCGAAGCATCACGTGTGCTACCAGCCAGGAACGACGGGAACTGCTGAATGTGGTCATTGTAGGCGGAGGAGCGACGGGCGTGGAGATTGCCGGCGCCATGGCTGAAATGAAACGCTACGTATTGCCCAAAGACTATCCGGAAATCGACTGCAACGACCTGCACATTTTCCTGATCGAGGCAGGCAACCGTCTGCTTTCCGGCATGTCGCCCGTGTCTTCCCGAAAAGCGGAAGAATTTCTCCACCGCATGGGAGTGCAAATTTATCTCCATAAACGCGTGACAGATTTTGTGGCACACAAGGTAATCCTAGAAGACGGAATGGAAATCCCAACACGGACTTTTATATGGGTCAGCGGTGTACGGGCCAATGAGATAGGCAACCTGCCTCCCACAATCACCGGCCGTGGAGGGCGCATTCTGGTAGATGCCTACAACCAAGTAAAAGGAATGAACCACGTGTTCTGTATTGGCGACCAGTGTCTGATGACCGACGACAAGCATTATCCGGAAGGGCATCCGCAACTGGCACAAGTGGCCATCCAACAAGGAAAGCTTCTGGCCCAAAACCTGAAAAGACTGGAGCAAGGAAAAAAATTGCATCCGTTTCACTACAAGAACCTGGGTACCATGGCCACCATCGGGCGAAATAAGGCCGTTGCCGAACTGCATACCCTCAAGACACAAGGATGGTTTGCCTGGGTACTGTGGCTGGTGGTGCACCTACGGTCCATACTAGGTGTACGCAACAAAATCAATGTGTTATTAAACTGGATATGGAGCTATCTGACGTACGACCAATCGTTACGCCTCATCGTCTATGCACAGAAGGCAAAAGAGGTAAGAGAGCGGGAAGAACGGGAAAGCCAAACGCATTGGGGAGAAGAAATGCCATCCTCCTCCAAACACTAACAAACAAATGGGGCAAATCCGTCGCACAAGATGACGAATTTGCCCCATTCACTTTATATCATCAGGCAATCACTTGATTACCATACGTTCACACGTTTTTCCGGAGCTACATACAACGGATCAGACGGTGTGATGTGGAAAGCATCATACCAAGCCTGGATGTGCGGGAGCGCACCGTTCACACGCCATCTGCCCAAAGAGTGAGGGTCTGACTTAGTATATACACGAATCTGCTCGTCGCGGATATTGCCAGCCCACAAAGTAGCATAGGCCAGGAAGAAACGCTGTTCCGGAGTGAAACCGTCAACTACACCCAGAGGGGCGTCCTTCGTAGCATTCTGGAAGGCCAGGTAAGCCACGTTCAGACCTCCGTGGTCGGCCAGGTTTTCACCCAGTGTCAGTTCACCGTTGGCATGCAAGCCCGGCAATACTTCGATATTGTTGAAGAAGTCCACCATCACCTGTGCACGTTCCTTGAAGCGATCGGCATCACCCGGAGCCCACCAGTCGGTCAGGTTACCGTCTTTGTCGAACTGACGACCCTGGTCGTCGAATCCGTGGGTCATTTCATGACCGATAACCACGCCGATGGCACCGTAGTTGGCTGCATCGTCTGCTTCCATGTTGAAGAACGGCGGCTGAAGAATGGCAGCCGGGAAGCAGATTTCGTTAGTAGACGGGTTGTAATACGCGTTGACTGTCTGCGGAGTCATCAGCCATTCATCCTTGTCGACCGGTTTGCCCAAACGGCTGTACATATCGTTGAAGCTCCATTCTGAAGCACGGCATACATTGGCCCAGTAAGAATCTTTCTTGATATCCAGTTTGGAATAGTCTTTCCATTTGTCAGGATAACCCACTTTCACATGGAAGGCAGCCAGTTTTTCCTGTGCTTTCACCTTGGTGCTGTCGCTCATCCATTCCTGTGCATTGATACGTTCACCCAAAGCAGTCTGCAAGTTCTTCACCAACTTCACCATACGCTCCTTGGCTGCTGCCGGGAAGTATTTCTCCACGTACATTTCGCCTACCAGTTCGCCCAGCATGCCGTTTACAGAGTTTACGGCACGTTTCCAGCGCGGCTGGTTTACCTGACGTCCGGACAATACCTTGCCGTAGAAATCAAAGCGGGCAGCCACAAAGTCATCGCTCAGACAAGAAGCGGCTGCATCCAACAAATTGTATTCCAGATATGACACATGTTTTGATATCGGCAGTGTGTTCATCAGACGAGCTACTTCCTGAATCGGTTCTACCTGTTCCACGTTCAGTTCGGCAGGAGCCTGAATGCCCAGTCCCTTTACGTACGCATCCCAGTCGATACCGGAGATGGTCTTCTTCAGTTCATCGAACGACATCTTGTGGTAGTTGGCTTCCGGGTCACGAAGTTCTGTGGCACTGCGTGAAGCCTTGGCAATGGCTGTTTCGATTTCCATTACATCTGCTACCTTCTGCTGAGCTTCCGCTTCTGTGAAGCCTGCCAGCTGGAACAGTTTGCCGATATATACCTTATATTGTTCACGAATGTTCTGTGTAATGCTGTCGTTGTCCAGGTAATATTCCTTTTCACCCAGGTTGATACCGCCCTGTCCCATCTGGAAGATGTTCAACGAACTGTTCTTCGGGTCGGCATACACATAGCTGTGGAAATAGGTACCAATACCGATATGTGCCATTTCAGTCATCATCGGGATGATTTCACTCTTGTCTTTCAGGGCTGCAATCTTACCCAGCATTGCCTTCACCGGTTCTGCTCCCTGCTTGTTCAAGGTCACGCTGTCCATGGCCATGTTGTACAAATCACCAATTTTCTGTGCAGCTGAGCCTGCCGGGTTGTTCTTCTGGGCAGCCAGTCCTTCAATCAGTTCACGCAACTGCTTCTGGCTGTTGTCGAACAACAGGTCGAATGTCCCATAACGGGAATATTCGGCAGTCAGCGGATGTGCTTCGTTCCAACCGCCACATGCATAGCGGAAAAAGTCGGTTCCGGCAGCCACGGTCGTATCCATGTTTGCCAAATCGATGCCAGAAGTGCTTTTGGCTTCCTTCTGTCCGGCACAGCTGGTCATCATGGCAAATGCCAACGCTGCTACGGCTACATAATTTTTTTTGTTCATAAGTGTATTATTTTAATTAAGTCTCAAATTATTCTTGTTTCATTTCTTCCAGTTCCGACAAGAGCGCAGTCCACTCGTCCTCCGCTTCTGAAATCTGTTTCTTCAGCTGCTGATGCTGTTCATACAGTTTCATGTCGGACGCACCTTCCGGTGTGGCCATCTGCTGTTCCAGTTCCCCTACCTGGCCTTCCAGCTTTTCAATCTTCGCCTCACAGTCGGCCACTTGTTTTTCCAATTTGCGGATTTTCTTGTTCAACTCCTTCTGGGCTTCATACGAAAGTTTGTTGTCACTGTCCGGTGTTTCTTCTTTCTTTTCAGGAGCCACCTGAGGCGACTGCGACAACTGAAGTTCGTTCAGGCTCTCCATCTTCTTCTTTTGCAGAAAATCGTAAATACCGCCGATATGTTCTTTCACCAGACCACCGCCAAACTCATAGACCTTGGTCACCAGTCCGTCGAGGAACTCACGGTCGTGTGATACCACGATGACGGTTCCGTCAAATTCCTTTATCGCTTCCTTCAGCACGTCTTTCGAACGCATGTCCAAGTGATTGGTCGGCTCATCCAGAATCAGGAAGTTCACCGGCTCCAGCAGCAACTTAATCATGGCCAGACGGCTGCGTTCTCCTCCCGACAGCACTTTCACTTTCTTTTCGGAGGCTTCTCCTCCAAACATGAAGGCCCCCAGGATGTCGCGTATCTTCAAACGGATATCTCCTTTCGCCACCCGGTCGATGGTGTCGAACACCGTCAGGTTCTCATCAAGCAGCTGAGCCTGGTTCTGGGCGAAATACCCAATCTGCACATTGTGTCCGATGGTCAGCTTGCCTTCGAAAGGAATCTCATCCATGATGCACTTCACCAAGGTAGACTTACCTTCGCCGTTCTTTCCCACAAACGCCACCTTTTCCCCGCGGTGGATGGTCAGGTTCACATCGTGGAACACCACGTGGTCACCGTATGCTTTCTTCACATTCTCGCAAATCACCGGATAGTTGCCGGAACGGATGGAAGGTGGGAATTTCAGTCGAAGGGTGGAATTGTCTTCTTCGTCAATCTCGATGGGCACGATTTTTTCCAACTGCTTGATGCGGCTCTGCACCTGTACAGCCTTCGTGGCCTTGTAACGGAAGCGTTCAATGAAATCCTCCGTGTCTTTTATCTCTTTCTGCTGGTTTTCGTACGCACGCAACTGTTGCTCGCGGCGCTCCTTACGCAGCACGACAAATTCATCGTAGGGTACTTTGTAGTCGTAAATCCGTCCGCAGGAAATCTCAATGGTACGGTTCGTCACGTTGTTGATGAAGGCCCGGTCATGGCTCACCAGCACCACAGCCCCCGAACTTGCTTTCAGAAAGTTCTCCAGCCACTGGATACTCTCAATGTCCAGGTGGTTGGTCGGCTCGTCGAGCAAGAGCACATCCGGACGACGCAACAAAAGTTTCGCTAGCTCAATACGCATGCGCCATCCTCCACTGAACTCAGATGTCGGCCGGTCAAAATCGCTCCGGTTGAATCCCAACCCCGTCAGCGTACGTTCAATCTCTGCATGGTAGTTGGTACCTCCCATCATCAGGAAACGTTCGTTCTCGTGGGTAAAGCGCTCTATCAGTTCGTGATAACTCTCCGAATCATAATCCGTACGGTCGGCCAGCTCCTGGTTCATCTTCTCCAGCTTCTCCTGCATCTCGAAGATATGCTCAAAAGCCATCTCGGCTTCTGCCATCACCGTACGTGTATCGCTTAAAATCATCACCTGCGGCAAATATCCGATGGTAATGCCCCGCTGCACAGCCACCACCCCTTCCGTGGGTTGCTGCAATCCCGCCAGGATTTTCAGCATGGTAGATTTTCCGGCACCGTTTTTTCCAACCAGTGCGATGCGGTCTTTCTTATTTATGACAAACGATACATCTTCAAACAGGGGAGTCGTTCCAAACTCCACCTTCAATCCTTCTATTGAAATCATGCGAATCTATTCTTCTACATTACAAAGTGACGGCAAAGTTACAACTTTCCGCGCACAGCAATGACAGACAAGCTGTTAATTTTTCAAAGCGTCGGACGTTCCTTCTGCTTTCCGCTGCAAATACAACTGGTAGGAATTGACCACATTGTGCCATACACTGTAGAAACCGGCAGCCACTGCCGTCACGGGAGTGAAGAAAGTATAGCCCATCCAAATGGCGAATACGGTGTTTTTCTGTCCCAAAGCCTGTCCGGAACTGATGGAATCGCCATACTTACGCCCGGCTTTCTTTCCAAAATAGAACTGCAGACCACAGCACACCAGGGAAACGACTCCCAATCCAGCCTGATACCAGAAAGACACGTTGCTGTGGACGATACTTTTTACCGTCACTCCGATAGCCAAAGTAAGGGCTACGGCCCACAAATAGAATGACAGTTCATGATACTGCGCAATTTTAGCATGTACCTTCGGCAGAAGTACCCGCAACAGAATGGCAGCCAGAAACGGACAAAGCAACAACGGGAAGACCTTTCCTAGAATCAGGGTGAAAGAACTGCCAAAATTCAGTTCCGGATGCGGATGAACCAGCGGAAGCATCAACGGTACCAGAATGGCAGTCAGGATATTAATCAGAATAGTATAGGTGGTCAGATGGGCCGCATCTCCCCCCAGTTTACGGGTGACTACTGCGGCTGCCGTGGCTGTGGGACAAATCAGACAAATCATGGCTCCTTCCACCAGAATGCGGGACGGAAAATCAGGGAATATCACCAACAGCAAGCCCAAGACCACAAAACTGATTCCCTGAATCAGCAGCAAACGCAGGTGCCAGGCACACAGTTTCAAATCGTGCAGACTGATTTTACAGAACGTGAGAAACAGCATCAGGAAAATCAACACCGGCTGCACAATGTCGATGGCACGGGTCACAAACGGTTTGGTCGGGGCAAGAAAAGGAATATTGACATACACAAAATATAGGATGCCCCCCATTGCCATAGCAATCGGAAGCGTCCAGTTTTTACAAAAACGCAGAAAATTCATTTTTAATCCACTATGATGAAACAAATCAGAGAAATAGAATAAAAAAGGATTTGCAAATCCGGCCATCGACAGGCTACGGTTTGCAAATCCTTTGTATGGTCTTATGCTCCTCCCTAGGGGAAAGAACATATCTAGTGTCTCAATTATTTACAGTTACCCGTGCAACGAGGTTTGATTTGTTTGAAGAAATCATTACCCTTGTTGTCTACCAGGATAAATGCCGGGAAGTCTTCTACCTCAATCTTCCAGATAGCTTCCATACCCAGTTCCGGATATTCTACACATTCGATGCTCTTGATGTTGTTCTGTGCCAGGATAGCAGCCGGACCACCGATAGAACCCAAGTAGAAACCACCGTGTTTCTTGCAGGCATCTGTCACAGCCTGGCTACGGTTACCCTTAGCCAACATAATCATAGAACCACCATGACTCTGGAACAGGTCTACGTACGGGTCCATACGTCCCGCAGTTGTCGGGCCCATAGAACCGCAAGCCATTCCCTTCGGAGTCTTGGCCGGACCAGCATAATAAATCGGATGATCCTTGATATACTGAGGCAGGTCTTCACCGCGATCCAGACGTTCTTTCAGTTTGGCATGAGCGATATCACGACCTACGATAATCGTACCGTTCAAAGACAGACGGGTAGCTACCGGATACTTATCCAGTTCTGCCAGGATTTCCGGCATCGGACGGTTCAGGTCAATCTTCACGGCATTGCCTTCACCTGCCTGACGCAATTCTTCCGGAATCAGTTCGCCCGGATTTGAATCCAGCTTTTCAATCCAGATACCGTCTTTGTTGATTTTGCAACGGATGTTACGGTCGGCAGAGCAAGATACGCCCAGACCAACCGGACAAGAGGCACCGTGACGCGGCAGACGGATGATGCGCACATCGTGTGCATAATATTTACCACCGAACTGTGCACCCAAGCCAATGCGGTGAGCTTCTTCAAGCACTTGTTTCTCCAGTTCGATATCGCGGAATGCACGACCGTATTCGTTACCTGTAGTAGGCAGTGTATCATAGAAACGAGTAGAAGCCAGTTTCACAGTCAGCAGGTTCTTTTCAGCAGAAGTACCGCCAATCACGAAAGCGATGTGATAAGGAGGACAAGCAGCTGTACCCAAGGTCTTCATCTTTTCTACCAGGAACGGCACCAGCGTAGCCGGATTCAGGATAGCCTTCGTTTCCTGATACAAATAAGTCTTGTTGGCAGAACCACCACCCTTTGTGACGCAAAGGAATTCATACTCCATACCCTGAGTAGCTTCGATATCAATCTGAGCCGGCAGGTTGCAACGAGTATTCACCTCTTCGTACATGGTAAGCGGTGCATTCTGAGAATAACGCAGGTTTTCTTCTGTATAAGTTTTGTACACACCCAGAGAAAGCGCTTCTTCATCACAATATCCGGTCCATACCTGCTGTCCTTTTTCACCGTGAATAATCGCCGTACCGGTATCCTGGCAGAAAGGAAGTACGCCCTTGGCTGCTACTTCTGCATTGCGCAAGAAAGTCAAAGCTACATACTTGTCGTTGTCGCTTGCTTCCGGATCAGTCAGAATCTTTGCGACCTGTTCGTTGTGAGAGCGGCGCAACATGAAAGAAACGTCGCGGAAAGCCGCATTAGCCATCGCTGTCAAACCTTCCTTTTCGATTTTCAGGATGGGTTTTCCTTCAAACTCGCTTACAGATACATAATCTTTGGTAAGCAAATAGTATTCAGTCGTATCTTTGCCACGTTCAAACATTGGCTGATACTTGAATTCGGGTGTTGCCATATTACATTAAATTAATTGTTAGTTATTGTGGACACAAAGTTACAAAGTATTATCGAAATTTTTCCTTAATTCATTCAAAAAGTTATCGGCAATCCGTTTTACTCTTCCACGGCACGAATCAAGTCCTTCTGCAACACATCGACTCCCGGGAAACCAATATAACGGGCCTGCAGTTTTCCGTCATGACTGATAATCAAATAAGCAGGTATGCCTGTCACTCCATAAGAAGCACACAAATATTTCCACTGTGCCTCTGTCAGCCGGTAGTGTACTCCCGTCATTTTAGACAGAGTAGATTTCCATACATTTTCTGGAGAAGAAGGTCCTGTCAGATAAACATATACAATATCTTTGGAGGACAAACTTTTCTTCAATGGCACCAAAGCCTGCATGCTTTTCCGGCATGGCCCGCACCAAGTGGCCCAGAAGTCAATCAAAATGGCACGTCCTTTATGAGGAGCTATGATTTTAGGCAAGATATCTGCCCCTGTCACATGGGAATCCAACGATACAATCACTGCTTCTCTAACCGCGTCCATCCGTTTGGCATTTGCCTGAAGCGACTGGGCCACCGCCTCCACATACGTACGAATCTCCGGGAAATTAACTGACTTTAAAATTTTGCGGTCATCTGAGCTCAAAGAGGAAGATGCAGCCAACCGTGCACACACAGGAACGGCTTTCTGATAATCAGCTTTCAGAAGAGAAGCCACATCCGGGCTTTCCATCATCTTTTTTTCCACAACCCGATACGCCTCCAACGCTGAAGAACGTCCGCCTGCCAGTTCCATATTAATGGTTTCAGCAGCACCATCGAACCACGCTTTCTGCTTCTTCTCATAGTGTTTACCCAGAAACCGGGAAGATGCCATACTTACACGAGGAAGATGAACATAGACCGTTACTTCCTCATCGGGTACCAAAAACAATTGTAAGGTAGCTTCATTCAGCCTCAACGAGGTCAGCGTAGGTTGCAACAATTCTGTTTCCAGATGAAACGAACCATCCTGACGTACCTTGATACTCCGCTTCCACTCCTCTGGGAAAATTCCATCCTTATATACCAGTTCCGCAAACAAGGACATTCTCGGATCATAGCCCAAAATATACCCGTTCACCACAGCCTTCCCTGCCGCCAACCCCGGTTCCGGGATTTCATTCCGACGCTCAGGTTTGTCGGTTGTCAGATAATTTGGCACATATACATACGGTTCCTTACTACTCAGTTGAATTCCAAAAATGTTCCATCCCATTTCCGGATCTACAAAGTCAACCTCGTGCACATCCGACCGTATCGGAGCAAAAGAGAGTGTCACATCCAACTTTCCATCGTCTGCAATCACTTCCGGTTCAGTCAATCCATCCACCGAAGCTCCTCCGGCATCGCGAAGCCGTGCAACTCCGCCGTCAGCCCATTTTAATGCAGCCTTTGAAGAAAAGACCGCCGGTGTACCAGGCTTTCCATACATCACTACCTCCACCTGTGTCTGCTCATCCGTAAGCACAATCCGCCTGATTTCCAAATCTTCCGTATTCGTCAACACGAAACCCGGATTTTCCATTACCTTTCGTCTGCCGGCCTGAGCTTGCAAGGTTATCCAACATAGACAAAGCAAGCATAAACAGCCGCATATACTTCTTCTCATAGACAATCCTCCTTATTTTTTACACAAGTCCTTAATGCGCTCGATAAGCTCATTGCCCAATGCAGTTTTGACCTGAATATGTTCGAGCACTGCGGTCACAAACGGATTGCTTTCGAACACCCCACGTACTTCCTCAAAATCACGTACTTTTTCTTCGCTGCTTCCATCAGCTCCAAATCCGGTCATGGAAGTCAAAGAAAACTCTTTCTTCGCGTCCTCATATACCATCTTGTCCAACCCGACCACCGCTTCCTGCCACTGCCGAACAATGGCTACAATATCCGATGCAGTCACTTTATCTGCCTGCAAACCGTAAAACTCCAGCATTTTTGCATAAGCCCAGGTCCATTCATACGTATAATAATTGGCATGCATTTCTGCAAACCGGTCGTGTATCTCATCCACGGAAGTCAACCGTCCGCACTCAATGTCCTCCATCAGTCGTTCAATTTCACTTTTGGGGGCAATCAAGCCGGAAATATCCACCCATTCTCCCATGCCTACAGAAGTATCCGGCAAAAGCCGCTTCCTTATTTCCTCGTCAGAAGTGAAGCAAATGTTCTCCAGACGTTTAATGACGGAATTCCCCAAGAACTTATGTATGGCTGTTTCATAAAACTTAATACCCTTGTTCAAAGACGAATTCTTTATTTTCGCACTCTGGTAAGAATAAATTTCTGAAGTCTCTCCCGATACACGGGCCAATTCCTTCAAAATCTGACGTCCGGTCATCATTTTCTGAATAGTATACGGACTCAGCAGGTTATAGTTAATCTGGTCCAGACGGTTCGGATCCTTACGTTTATCACGCTTAGGCCATTTCTGCGCATCGCGAATGGTTCCCACACTCCGTAAATTTACTCCCGGTACAAGATAAGTCGTATTTTTTTCCTCAATCAAATAAGAGAAAGGAAGATTAGACGTATCGGGATGCGTCACATGCCTTCCCATTACCAGTGAGAAAGCACCGATACGGGCCGGCCACAGGACATAAGAATCGGAGGTCGTCTTTGCTCCCCGCTCCAGCGTTCCCTGATGAATCGGTCCCAGCTTATACATGTGATTACTTTGATTGGACCCCGAGCCTGCATTCATGAATGAAAACATTCCCGCAATCAATAAAGTAGATTTATGGTGCGTCACCGTGAAAGGCCCTGCAAAAATGGCACAAGCCTCTCCGTTTTCTTCCTGACAGTTACTGAAAAACAACGAATCGGATGCAGAGTACGTATGCCCCAAATGACAAGCCTGCCCCACGAAACAGCGCGTCAGCATCGTACCATCCTCTACATGAGAACCACTTGAGATAATGAAATCATCACAAACCACTCCGTAGCCGATGTGTACCGGCGCCGCTTCATTGCTATTCACGCTTCCATTTTTCAAGCGTCCGGCTCCTTCTATCTGACAATAATCACCTATTCGTACATTTTTAATGTATCCCGCATTGACAATTGTTACATGACTGCCAATCGTCCCAGTTTCCGAAGCATGCTTCTCCGCGTATGCTTCAATAATCTGATGCATTTTCTCAATCAATACCGGACGATGACGGTATAACGCCATAATATATGCCTGATGTGCAGACAGCCGGTCGTGAATAATCACCTCACGACCTCCTGTCTCATTCAGGACCGACACCTCCACACCATTACCGAAACGGCTCCGGCAGTCTACCAGAATAATATCCACATTCTCGATAAACGTATCATGCCCAATCTCATAATTGGCAATATAATTCTTTACGTTTTCAATATAACAATTATCACCAACAGTCACATTGTGCAACGTCGCATAATACAGTCCGGAATGCTTGGCTATTCCACCAGCCAATGTAAACTCCTTTTCAAAAACTCCCAGCCGTACTCTCCCCGAGAAACGAGTATGATGTACGTAATCCGTACGGAAATTATCGGCTACTTCCACGCCTTTCCAGTCGGAAGCCACGCAGTGCTGTACTTCCAACTGTGCAATTTCCCCTTCTGTCAGTAAACGATAGTGTGATGTCATAATTTTTGTCGGTTATTCTTCGTCGTATGTCTGATATAGAAAATCATTGTAAGGATACTTCTGCACATGCAGTTCCCTTACCTTTTTATATAACAGTTCACGGAACTGTTCAATATTTGTCTTTTCACGTGCAGAGATGAATATACAATTATCATTCAGTTTCGCCATCCAAGTATGCATCAGTTCCTCCAGTGTGATATTCTCCTTTGTCTTCGGAGTCAGGTCGTCTTCCGCCTTTTCCACATACGTATAGGCATCCACCTTATTAAATACAATCATACTTGGCTTACCACCAGCTCCCAAATCGGCAATGGTCTTTTCTACCACCTGAATCTGTTCTTCAAAATCAGGATGAGAAATATCGACTACATGAACCAGCAAATCAGCCTCACGCACCTCGTCCAACGTCGACTTGAACGAATCGACCAGATCGGTCGGCAATTTCCGGATAAACCCTACCGTATCGGACAACAGGAAAGGCAGATTTTCGATAATCACCTTACGGACTGTGGTGTCCAGTGTAGCGAACAACTTGTTTTCCGCGAACACGTCACTCTTTGCCAGCAGATTCATCAACGTAGATTTTCCCACATTAGTGTATCCCACCAGCGCTACACGAATCAATCGTCCGCGATTCTTACGCTGGGTGGATTTCTGCGTATCAATCTCAGCCAGACGTTGTTTCAGCAAAGCCATACGGTTCAAGATGATACGACGGTCCATTTCCAACTGTGTTTCACCCGGACCACGCAGACCTACAGAACCTTTACCACCTCCGGCACCGGAACCACCTCCCTGACGTTCCAAATGCGTCCACAAACGTTGCAAACGGGGAAGCATATATTTATATTGCGCCAGTTCCACCTGTGTCTTGGCATTGGCAGTCTGTGCCCGCATAGCAAAAATATCCAATATAAGCGAAGTACGGTCCAGTATTTTAACTTTCAACTCATTCTCAATATTACGGATTTGTTTCGCCGAAAGCTCATCATCAAAAATCACCATACCGATTTCTGTTTCCTCACTTTCGTTCTGAGCCGCCAGATATTCTTTGATTTCCTGCAATTTACCTTTTCCTACATACGTCACAGAGTTTGGCGTATCCAGTTTCTGAGTAAAACGCTTCACCACCTCTGCCCCTGCCGTCTCAGCAAGGAAAGCCAGTTCGTCCAAATATTCATTGGTCTTACGTTCATTCTGAGTCTGCGTAATCAAACCCACCAGTGCAGCCTTTTCGGTCTGCGCATCCGATATAACAAATTCCTTCATTCAGTGTAAATCTAATTTCTATACGCCACAAATATAAACAAAAAGAGCGCATCTCCTTTCAGATGCGCTCTTTTATTTTTACAAATGGTAATGCCTCCTCCGTTATTTCTGCTGTATCGTAATTTCCGTGCTGGCCTTGGCACTTGGAGAAAGATGAGTACCTTCTTTAAAAGTCAGCACTGCCACATATTTCTTTTTCTCCGAGCGATTCGCCAAACTAAAATTCAACTCCACATAAGCAGCCGGTTCACCATCTTTAAAAGTCACTTCCGGCGTCTGAAGTTTCAGCACATTCTCTGCTACGGCCTTTTCATCAAGAACCACTTGCACTTTAGCCTCACCGTTTCTGCTGGAACGATAGACCGGCACTTTCACCATTCCGGTATTTTCCGTTCCTGTTTCCATCACCTGTTTGGAATTTACAAAAGAAAAAGCCATTTCACTTTCTGCATACACAGCTCCCTCCGCATCCTTGTTGCACGAAGTAGCCATACCTGACAATAAAACTGCAATCGCTAATATATAATTCTTCATTTCATTTCTATTAAAAGTTATCGTACAATAGGATTGTTATCCGAGCTGCTGATATGCTCATTCCCGTCAATTTCAGACTGAGGCAGAGGGAAGATGAAAAGCGGAGAAGCCACTCCCGTATTCTTCGTCTGCACAGTTTCCGAATGATTGGAACCCACATATTTGCGGTCATATCCCAAAGCCAGACGCTGCAAATCGAAAATTCTTCCTGCTTCACCCCACAATTCCACACGACGCTGCAACAGAATTTCCTCCATCAACGTACGGACAGACGCATTCGTATTCGAGTTATAAGTTTCCGAGCTTTCACGCTGTGACAGAATGGCTTCATAATTCGCATCCCGAAGCATACCCAGCTGCTTGATTGTGTTCCGTGCCAAATCGAACTTTTTCAGATGACATTCCGCCTCAGCTTTAATCAGCACCATTTCCTCCGCACGCATCAGCAGATAGTCACCGGTCCAAGTGGTATAATCGGCCATTTTAAATTTCAACTGACAGTAACTTACTTTAGAGTTGCCCTGTTCATCCTTATCCAGTTTTCCACGGAACCATTTCATCTTACGCTCATCCGTATTCGACAACAAGTTATATAACCCGGAACTGATACACTGACGAGCCTTCGAACCATACATACCTTTTGCATCCGCATCCATGTGAGAAAAGAATCCGGCATAGCCCGAAGTCTGGTCTTTCGAAATTTCCAGTCCCCACATCACATCGGCAGTCTTTACACTGTTGTTTCCACCCAACGCATCAATCTTCACCAATGAAAGTCCGGGTTTCGCCAAAGCCTCTTCCGCCGCTTCTGCTGCCTCCTTATACTTATGCTGCACCAAGAAAACACGAGCCTGGAAACCTTTAGCTACATAATAGTCAATGTGAGAAATGTGCGACTGCTTCAGTCCTTTCAATCGGTTGACTGCTTCGGTCAAATCCGCATTGATTTGATCGTACACTTCCTGTACCGTACCACGGGGCTTTCCTTCTGTTCCAGCCACTGTAGGTTCCGTATAAAGAGGTACACCCGGTGCATTCTCATGGCCTACATAAGTCTGCTGGTACAACTGAATCAGATAAAAATAACAAAAAGCCCGGAATGCATACGCCTGCCCCATCAAACTATTTACCAAATCAGGATCTCCCTCCAACTTTCCATCGTTTGCCAGAATATAATTCAGGTTGCTGATAATCGTGTAATAGAAATTCCACACCGAATAAGAACGTCCCGCTTTTCCGGCATAGTCTCCATGCACGTTCAGGCGATAATCCTCATAAAACCATCCCTGTCCCTGTTCGTTCATCAAATGATCTTCTGCCATCAAATCGGCAAACAATTGAATTGCTGTTTGTCCACAGTTCTGTGTACCCCAGCCTGAGCTCCATCCAGCAGTGTACAAAAAACGGTATGCACCATTAATCGCGGCTTCCGCATGTTCCGCGTTCTCAAAAACCTGTGCTCCCGACACAGAGTTGGTAGGCTGCGTTTCCAGTTCATCCGAGCAGGAAGCCAACAAACCGGCTCCTGCGAATGCCAGCCCGCATAAAAAATATTTATTGATTTTCATTGTTGTCTTTTTCATTAAAATGTTACGTCAATACCAAATGATACAGTTCGAACCGGCACATAGCCAAAGCTCGTTCCTCCACTGAAATTGTGCTGAGGATTCATACCCTTCAGGCAGTTGAACAACACGACATTGTCTGCCGTGGCCGAAAGCCGCAAGCGGTTCATACCCCATTTCTGAATCAACTTATCCGGGAAAGTATATCCCAGTGAGATATTCTTGATGGCCAGATAAGAAGCATCAATCAAGTCGTTGTTGGTCGTAATATAACTCTTGCCAATCTCGATACGTGGAATATCCGTAATGTCACCAGGCTGTTTCCAGGCACGTTCCAGGTGCTTACTCTTTGCCTGCCCTACATAATTTCCATACATCAGGGTTCTGTACACCCCATCCAGCACCTTACCTCCGATAGAATACGTACAGAGCACAGCCAAATCGAAGTTCTTGTACCGGAATTCATTGTTGAAAGAACCATACAAATCCGGGATACGGCTACCCTGGATTTCCTTGCAGTTTGTAGCCTTCGAGGCATCATTCGAAATATATTTCTCTCCTCTTACGCCGTCTTTATCTGTATCCCACACCCAATACAACTGTTCACCTGTAGCCGGATCCACTCCTGCCGCAGTAGCCGTATAGAATGAATTGATAGTTTCACCTTCACGGATGATATAGCTTCCATCAATAATTTCCGGTTTATCGGCCAGCTGCAACACCTTATTTTTTACGGTCGAACCCATCAGCGTCAGTCGCCATCCGAAATTCGGTTGCTGGAAGATATCGGTCGCAACACTTACATCCAGACCACGGTTACGCATGCTGCCGATGTTCTTGTTGTACCCGTCAAATCCAAGCGAGGTAGCCATCGGGAAAGACATCAACATGTCTGAAGTCTTGCGCTGATACCATTCCACACTGAAACTTACACGGTCGAACAAACGGCCTTCCATACCCACATTCAGGTTGCCGTTCTTTTCCCACTTCAGTCCCTTATTTTCCAAGGAAGACAAAGCCGCACCATTCATCGTATTATTCGGATAGCTCAAGCTATAGAAAGACTGCCATGCATAATAGATGTCATTACCGTTTGAATCGAGCAGACGGTCATTTCCCTGCACACCGTAGCTAACCTTCACCGACAGGTTATTCACCCATCTCAAGTTTTTCATGAACTCTTCCTGCGAAATCCGCCAGTTTGCACCTACCGACCAGAAATTACCCCAGCGGCTGTCCTTGTAAAAACGAGACGACCCGTCGGTTCGGAAGCTGGCCGAGAAATAATATTTATCAGCGTAATCATAAGACAGACGCGACAAAACTGATTCCACAGAATAATTATGGCTATAAGAATCCGTATCCACTACCGTCGTAGCCGCCGCCAGTTCATACAACCCACCGAAAGGAAAACCTGTTTTCTGACCCGACAAGTAAGAATAGGTATATTTATAAAATTCATGTCCCACCAGTGCCGCTACATGGTGCTTACCAAAGCGACGGTCATAATTCAACAGCTGGTTCAGTGTGTAGCTGAAAGAGCGGGAAGCACTCTTGGTCAGACGTCCTTTCACGGAAGTCGCATTTCCGTTATAAGGATTGTAATAAGTCATGTTGTCCCGGTTAATCAAGTCGAAACCATAATTCACCGAAAACTTCAAGCCTTGCAAAGGACCCTCTTTCAAGTTGCCTAATTCCATATACATACGGGCACTCAAGTTGTCGCTCGTAGTAGAATATTTGTCATCATACAAAGTGGCAATGGTATTCCAATCCGCATTCGCACCTGCCGGGCGATTTGCTCCATAATCAAACACTGGATTGCCATTTTTGTCTAACACAGTCTTTCCTTCCGCATCCTTCTCATAAACAGGGAAAATAGGCGCCATCAACTGAGCCGTATACCACACATTGGAATTTCCCGATGAGTTTTCCACAGCCGTATTGTTCTCATTACGCGAATAGCTGGCGTTCATCCCAGCTTTCAACCAGTTTGTCACATCCGAATCAATGTTCATACGGCCATTGTAACGAGAGAACTGGGTGGTCTTCAGCAACCCTTTCTCGTTCAGGTATCCCAAAGAAAACATATACTTTGTCTTCTCATTTCCTCCAGAAAATGAAGCATTATACTCCTGACGCAACGGATTGTTCACCATCGCCTCATTCATCCAATCCTCTGAATACTTCAGACGGGCGTCACTGCGCACCTTGCCCGTAGCAGGATCAATCAGTTCCGTCACAGAATAATTAAACGGATTATACTGTTCATTCTGGCCAAAGATTGCGGTAGACCCCGCCTTCATGGCTGCCAGTGCCGCAACTCCAGCTTCCGCAGGCAAAAGGCCATTGTTATAAATCTGGTTATTCTTATACGACTGGAAAACCGTTTCCAGATATCCCGCCTCATCCATTGTCTCATAACGAGGAATGGAACGGGACGCCACGCCCCAGTTGGCCTTCAAATTGACATTTACCTTGCCCGACTTTCCTTTCTTCGTTGTAATCATCACCACACCGTTTGCTCCACGTGAACCATACAACGCACCAGCCGAGGCATCTTTCAATACCGTCATCGACTCTATGTCATTGGGATTGATAGAAACCACATCCCCATCATAAGGCACTCCGTCTACCACATACAAAGGACTTTGAGCCGAATTAATAGAACCGTATCCGCGTACTACGACAGAAACACCCGAACCCGGCTGTCCTGAACCAGAAGTAGTCTGCACACCGGCTACCAATCCATCCAAAGCCTTCGTGACATTGGCCACGGGTCTGGAAGTAATCTTATCAGCCTTGACCACCGAAGCAGAACCAGTAAACGATTCTTTCTTGGCCGTACCATAGGCCACAACCATTACTTCATCCAATTGCTTGGCATCGGACTTCAGTACCACATTTACCACCGATTTCACAGGTACTTCCTGACTCTGCAAACCGATAAAAGAAACAACCAGGACTTTTGCCGAGGCCGGCACTCCGGTAATTGTAAAATTTCCATCGATATCGGTCACTGTTCCTACAGTAGTACCCTTTACCAACACCGATGCGCCCACAACTGGCAATCCGTCTTCTTCCGACATCACATTACCAGTCACCTGAGAAATCTGGGCATTAGACAGACCAATCCCTATCAAGAGAAAGGTCACGAACCACGTGATTTTTTTCTTCATAAAATCTCTCTTTAGTTTAGTTAAGTTAAACAAGTATGTTTTCACAAACGGGCCGCTAAAATAATAAACCAAAGAAAACAAGTCAAGTAGCTGAAATTCTGTCCTTATTCTACCGCTTAAATATAAACCAATATTAAAATAGCGTAAACAGATGATTATGAATCACTTGAATAAAAACACCTATATTTATGCAAAACGTGAAAAAATAGAATAAAATTACATCTGTTTCGTATTATTAACTAGAAAATTCAGAAAAATAGACCAAATTTTAATTGAATAAAACCAAAAAAAAAGAGGCATATCTTTTCATCGATATACCTCTTTTCATTATCTTTCAATAACAAGAATTACTACTCTGCAGAAGGCTTCGCAAATTTAACTTCAAATTGAGCTTTATAAGTTTCGGTCCCTTCTGATCCGTCTGAAACCTTATATTGCTTCTCCGTACTCTCATCGTACACATACAGTGCATACGTAAACTGATAAGTTACATCATCCGTAGCAGCAGTAGTTTTTGACAATACCGTAATACTCTGCAAATCCATGCAAACCGGATAAGTCGTCTCACCAATTTCCTCAGTCATGCCAGTCTTCAGTTTGGTAGTCTCAACAATCAACTGAATCTGTTTACCTGCCAAATAGGTAGTGGTAAGAAATTGAGGATTTTCATGATTTTTATCTACTACAAACTGAACATGGTCATCTCCTGACGTTTTTGTTTTACCAATTGAAGCAAAGAAACTAGGAATACGAACCAAAGAATTCTTTGTATCATCTGATGAATCTGTCTCTGCATCCACTTCAAAATCGTTTGCAATTTCTACAGAAGCCAAGGTACCTTCTCCCTCGAATGTGCCCGCATACTCATCTTTCACCATTGTAGTAGTTAAAGCCTCCCAATCATAATCTACTACAAAAGAATATTCAGTATCAGTATAACCGGCACCATATAAATGATCCTTCACTCCATTTGAAACCTGAAGTCCCAAAGAATATTCTTTTTGAAGCTCTACTTTAGATAAATCGAAAGTAACTGTTACAGGATTACTGGTTTGCTTCTCAGCATCAAACACAAATTGATTAGCCGACAAAGAAAAGAAATTATCTTTATTGTCAGTAATTGTCACAGGCACGTTTGCAGCCTCCGTAAAAGAGGCTCTTTGCAAATCAACGTCAAAAGAAGTTTCTCCAGGAGACAATGTAACAGAATTTGCATTTTTCGCAAAATAAGCTCCTATCGCATCTGCATTTGCCTCCGGACTCACCACTTCCGTATCTTCATAATCGCTGCATCCCACCATCACTACGGCTGGAGTCATCAATAATCCGAAAAAGAATTTATTTAATTTCATAATATACTATTTTTACTTTAATCCAATTATTATTCATCTGCTACAGGTTTCGGTAATGTCCATGCCGGACTGTCTTCTGCCGTCAATGCCTTGTTAGCCTGAAGTTCAGCTTCGGGCACACGCCACAACAGGATGTTATCTGTCGGTTCAATGTAAAACACACATTCCGCATTCGGGGAACCGCATCCACGACGGTCTACACCTTTGTTCAGACGCATGATATCAAACCAAATCATACCTTCACCCCAAAGCTCAATTCGACGCTGCGTGTATACCGCATCCTGGGGATCAGTATCATAGTCACCCAAATAAGACGGGCTTCCAACTTCAAAACGATTTTTCACAAATTCATTAAAATACTTACGTCCTTCCGCCGGATTGCTGGTTCTATATCCTTCCGCAGCAATCAGATACATCTCCTCAATACGCATCAATACAATATCATTGGCATTGATTGCTGTACCTACTACATCATTGTACGGACCGAACTTCATCTGCGTATAAGGTTTATATCCTTGTGCAGCAACAAAAGCCTTTTGTTCTTCATTCAAATTAGCAGATTCGGCCGCAGCATCCAACCACCAACCTTTACGGACATCATTCGCATCAATTTCATCATACAGTTTCAAACTAATTTGACGACCACCGGAATAGTTGGCATATCCATAACTCAATGAGCCCATGTGAGAAGGCCAGTTACAAATACCGGAATCTACCACACCATCCGTTTCACTGATGATGATACCCCACATCCAGTTCGGTTCAGTCACACTCCAGAAAGTAGGCTTACTTACTTCTGCAGCAGATGCAATTCGAATACCTTCAACTGTAGCTTCTTTAATCGCATTGACTGCATCATCTGCCGCTTTGGCATCTTCATGCATTGCCAAATACATACGTGCACGAAGTCCGTATGCCACCGACAAACTGATATAACGCTTATCAGCCCGTTTCACTCCTGCTTTCTGAGCTTCCGTCAAAAGCTCAATAGCCTTTGTCAAGTCGGTTTCAATTTGCGTGTATACCTCCTGTACTGTTGAACGCTTACAACCATTTACTGCCGCATCTTCCGAATTTTTATCTGTAATCAGAGGAACACAAGGTTTATCCTGATTCCCTACATAATTAAATTGGTACAACTGTGCCATCACCCAATAAGAAAATCCGCGAGCAGCCAATCCCTGAGCCAAATAAAACTGCTCATTGGCATCTGTTGTCTTTTCATCAATACTACCTATTACATTATTAGATGCAAAGATGATAGAATACAGATCATTCCATACCATCTGCCCTTCGAGAGACGTATTTTCACGGTCTTCAAATGTCAAATCAAATCCTGTCCAGTTGTAACCGTTGTTATCGCTCACCACATCAGAAGTGTTGGTATCTGTACACAACATTACGGTAGGATAACCAAAGTCATTATGACGTTCAGCGCCCAAGGCACTGGCATTAGGGAAGTACTGGCTGAACGTTGCAAATATGGAGTTTACCTTCGCTTCTCCACGTTCCGGATTCAATGCAGAAACGGTCTCTTTTTGAGAATCAGTCACGATTCCTCCATCAGGCAATGTGTCCATATCCTGACAACCAGCTACAGCCAGTGAAGACACAAGCAATGAAGCAAAAATATATTTCGTTTTCATATCTGTTTCTTTTTTATTTTTTAATTAAAATGTAAGGCTGATACCTCCAGAAATAGTACGGATAGCCGTATACAATGAAGTCGTGGCAGTAGTATAGCTCTGACGTGGGTCAAGACCTTTACGTGCAGAAATCAAGCCTACATTGTCTGCCGTGAAATATACACGCAATTTTTCCAACATCATTTTCCGAACCAAATTGGAAGGAAGAGTATAACCTACAGTAATGTTATTTACACTCAAATAATTAGAACTTGTAATCCATCTGGTTGAACTAGAGTTTGTATATTTATCCTGTGCATTCAAACGAGGAACATCTGTATACTTGTTTTCTGGAGTCCAAGCATTATAAATATCCTTATGCCAGTTCTGTCCGTCACCCTTTCCAGCCATCATATAACGGTAACCCGAATCATAAATCTTACCGCCCAACTGATAAGACAACTGGATAGAAGCATCAAAACCGTAAAGTTCAACAGAAGTGCCCAAACCGCCGTATACCTTCGGCATCAAATTAGCCGTAGCCACTTTATTGGTAGTCTGAGCCTTAGCGTAATCCCAAGTTTTATACAATTCACCATTATCATCCTTTGCCCAATACAGAGCTTCACCTGTTTCAGGATCTACCCCTGCATAATCTACCAGATACATACGATACATGGATTCACCTTCTTCATAAATGTAGCTTCCATCAATCAGCTTACCGCCCAAGTCGGGATGCAGCTTATTGATTCTATTTTTAATGAAGGTAGCATTCAGATTTACATCCCATGTAAAGTTCTTCTGATTGAAAATCAAGTAGGTCAAATCCAATTCAAATCCAGAGTTGGTCATTGATCCTACGTTCATCGGGATAGAAGTGTAACCCACACTACCTGCAACCGGTTTATTGTAAAGCATATCGCTTGACTTACGTCCAAAGTACTCAGCCGATCCGTTCAAACGATTATTGAACAAAGCAAAATCAATACCTACGTTATAAGAAGTAGAAGTTTCCCAAGTCAGTTCCCGATTACCTTTTGCAATCATGGTACCGTCAGAGAAGACCCCATTCGCACCTGTCATATTGTACTGGTCCATCCACGGATAATAGTTTTTGCTGGAACCTCCTACGGTATAGCCACCCGGAAACAAGATATCATCGTTACCCTGTTGTCCGAAAGAGGCTTTCAGTTTCAACATGTTAATCCATGTCACATCTTTCATAAACTCTTCGCGTGTAATCATCCATGCAGCACTGGCAGCCCAGAAGTCACCCCAACGGTTCTCAGGGGCAAAACGAGAAGAAGCATCACGACGATAAGAAATATTACCAAAATACTTGTCATCATAAGAATAATTCACACGACCGAAGAAACCTTTTGTCGCATAATTTAACTTCATACCGCTGGCAGTTTTCTTATCAATGGTATTGCTAATATAAAAACTTTCAGGGTCATACAGGTTCTGACCAGAACCTGTCAGTTCTGTATATTCGTATGAATAACCATCATAACCGGCTGTAATATCAAAATGATGTATATCCTGCAAAGAGAACTGATAGTTAGCTACATACTGCTGGTCGAAACCAAATGTACGCATAGCAGCCTGATAAGCAGTACCGCCGTAAGAAGCACTCTGGCCCATGTAAGCATTACCCAAGTTATTGTAACGCGTATTGTCTATATTCATACCGAAACGTGCGCTGATGGTCAATCCTTTCACCGGAGTCAGCTCGGCGAACCAGTTTGCATTCAACACATCCGACAAATATTCGGTCTTATTATAGATAAGGTCACCAGCAGGGTTGGCAATAGACATGAACGCACGAGAAGAAGGAGTGCTTATGCCATCTCCATAATCATACATCTTACGGCCGTTCAGCAACATAATCTGTTTGTCTGCCCCACGCACGTACATCGGATAAATCGGAGCAATGTTATTGGCAATATAGAAAGCGTTACCAGAAGAGGCTGTTGCATTCTCATCCTGATCACTCGGATAATTACTCTTGGAGTTCACGTAGTTCATGTTGGCCCCCACCTTCAACCAGTCTGTCACTTTATAATCACCTTTCAAACGACCACTGAAACGAGTCAATCCAGATCCTTCAATTACACCTTGGTCATCCAGGTAACCAAATGCCATATAGAAAGTAGACTTGTCATTACCTCCTGACACATTCAGGTTATACTCCTGCCGAAGAGCAGATCTAAATGTTTCATCAGCCCAGTTATCAGGAGTATAATAATAACCATAAGCATCTGTGTAACCCAATGTCGCATTCGGGTTCAACAATCCGTTGCTACCAATCAGTAATTGTCCTTGAGGTACAGTATAAATTTGGTAGCCTACACCTCCGTTTGCATTAGTAAGCAACGTATTGTTGGCAGCCACGTTAGCTGCCTGAGAAGTCATGCCGTTAGTCTGTACATATCCGTTATAAATAGCTGAATAAGCTTTTTCCAGATAATTTTTTGCACTGGTCATTACATCATAGTTCTTCACACCACGAGAGTTGGCACCCCATTTTGCATCAAAGTTCACACGAGCCTTTCCTGAAGTACCTTTCTTGGTAGTAATCATAATGATACCATTCGCACCACGTGCACCATACAATGCGGTAGAAGCCGCATCTTTCAATACAGTCATTGATTCAATATCTGCAGAGTTGATAGAGGCCAAATCACCATCATAAGGAACCCCATCCACTACATACAACGGGTCTGTTCCGGCGTTGATTGATCCGACACCACGAATACGTACTTTTGCATCTTCACCCGGCTGACCATTATTACTCAAAATCTGCACACCTGCTACAGCTCCAGCCAATGCATTTGAAACGTTTGATACCTGACGTTTCTCAATTTTATCAGCTTTCATCACTGCGGCAGAACCTGTAAATGACCCTTTTGTAGAAGTACCATACGCTGTTACAACCACCTCATCAAGAACCTCAGCATCAGATTTCAGCACCACTTTTACGGTAGGTTTAATCTTCACTTCCTGTGACTGCATTCCGATGAAAGAAATGACCAAAGTTCCCGCGGAACTAAAACTGTACATAATTGCTTGATTATTAGTATATTATATTTTTTCAAAAATAATTTCACTTATCATGTATAATCGTCTATTTCCTTTTTTATATATAAATTTTCTACCGTAACTCTACTAAAACCACTGCATTTCTTCTTTTAAAAAATGTAATGAAAATATTGTGTGTGGGGTTTAGTCCGTCGAATGACAACTATATAAAATAACTTACCCAAGAATACGCTAACGTAAACTTGGGTAAGTTTTTAACTGTAGAAGTAAGTTATAATCTACTCCTTAACTAGTTTTATTTATCAACAATTGATTTTGACAGCTTAGAGTGGTAAATTATCGCTCCAGTTGTCATTTTGCTGACAGCCAGTTCCTGTATTAATTTCAGCCTCAGGTATAGGGAACACGAAATTCTTGATATCCCAATTCTGGAAGTTATCTCCTGATACTAAATCTCCCATACGGCGTGCATCGTAGAAACGGTGTCCTTCAGCCACAAATTCACGAATTCTTTCTTCAGAAATGAAAGACAACAGCGCAGCAGAAGTTGATGGCAGGTCAGTTGTTGATGTGATATCCTTGTTACGCTTTGCCGTAAACATCAGATATTTCTGTGCCTCTCCGATATTTCCATTACGTGCTTCACATTCCGCAATGATAAGTGACATTTCTGACTTACGGAAAATAGGGATGTTACAAACTGCTGTAGAAGTTTTACCTACGAATTTGGCAGTAGTCGTTCCACCACCATCCCCATCAATTAATAGCTGCTTACGGATGTCATTGGCACCGAACTTATTGATTACACTATTCTGTACAGTGGCATAATAACTTCCGTACAATGTATTAATAGAATTGGCAGAAAGGTTATCATCTTCAGATTTCTTGATGGTGAAAAGATCCTCGTCCGTCATAACCACATCTCCCCACATAGATACGTAGATATCATTCGAGGGAACATTGTCAGCACCTGTTCCATCTCCATTACCTTTCAACGCAATGGCTTCTTTAGCGGCAGTTTCAGCAATGCCATAATCGCCCAAAGACATATATACACGAGCTTTCAAAGCCTGAAGTCCCATCATGCTCATATAATAAGCAGAATTAACAGCTTCTTCACCTGCCTGCTCAAAAGCATCCTCAGCAGACTGGATATCATTTGTAATCTGTGTATAAGTATCTTCAATTGTTCCACGACCCACATTTGCAAAAGCCTCAGGAATTTCTTTATCAATAATGATGATACCCAGCTGTGACTTATTGCTTTCAGAATAAGGAAGGGCATACAAATTCACCAGATAATAGTTGGCTAATGCCTTTAAAGCATAGAACTGGGCAATGTAGTTATAAGCACTTGGATGTTCACTTTCTAGAATAGTACCATCTTCCAACATCTTATTGGCTGCGTTGATAGCCTCAGTAGAGCCAGTGATGATTTTATAACCTACGTTCCAAATATCTTCCAACTCTTGATCTGTGGTTGTGAAGGTAAATGCACTATAACTGTACATGTGGCCAGATGAAGCACTACCTGTACTCATGCCACTACAAAAATCGCCTACTGTAGTCGCATAATTTCCCAGGAAAGGATAACTTCCTACACGGTAATAAATACCATTCAAGCTACTTTCTATATCTTTCAGCGAAGAATATGCGCTACTTCCTTGCTTTTGGTCATAAAGTTCTGTGTCGAGGCTGCAACTTCCTAAACCTAACGCAAAAACTAATCCCAATACTAAATATTTATTTATTTTCATCTAATTATCCTCCTTCATATTAAATTCCTACTGTAACACCGAACATGAAGCTGCGTGCTTGTGGGTAGTTCCACCACTGAACTCCATTGGCATCGATACCGGCTGGATCGAATCCAATATAATTGTCTGCAGTAAATGTATAAAGATTTTCTGCCTCCATGAATATGCGTACATTGTTCAGGAAGGTACCACGTAACCAAGATTTAGGTAATGAATAGCCCACTGTCAGTGAACGAATCTTCAAGTAGTCACCATCCATCAGGAAACGTGAAGATCCCTGATTAGCTTGTGAGCCGTCCGTATCCAAACGCGGAACATTGGTAATGTCACCTGGTTTCTGCCAACGATTGTCATAAACATAGTTGATATAGTTTTCATAAAATGCAGAACCGATATTGGCATCATAACGCAAGTTATCACCATAAATTTTGGCACCTGTAGAGTAATTGAATTGTACGGCTAAATCAAATCCGTATGCTTCCAAGCTTGTACTGAATGAACCGAAGAACTTAGGATTGGCATCACCTAAATAACGTTTTGCGGCTTTGTTATAATCCTTGGTTGTTTCATCGCCCTCTTCGTTCAAATACCACATTGCATCACCGGTTTCAGGATCTACCCCTGCGTATTCTTTCATCTTCCACTGATAGATAGGATATCCTACTTCTGTAGTTGATATACTGCCTTCAATCGGATGATCAGTAGACAGTTTCTTTACTTTATTCTTATTGATAGAACCGTTCCATGCAAATGTCCATGTAATATCTTTATTCTTGAAAAGTACGGCATTCAAACTAGCCTCGAAACCCTTATTTTCCAATTTCCCTACATTTTGATAAATAGAAGACATACCGGTAGCAAAAGACAGAGGTACAGAGAATACCATATCTGTAGTTTGGTGATTATAATAATCCAAACTAATATCAATGCGTTTAAACAAGTTCAAATCTAAACCGACATTGAATTTCTTGGTCATTTCCCATTTCAGATTCTCATTACCGAATTGTTCCAATTGCATACCCGGTCTGCCATTATAATTATACCCGAAACCATATAAATGAGAAGATGCATAATAACCGCTACCAACTTCCTGGTTACCTGTTGTACCATAGCTTGCGCGAATAGTCAGATTAGATAACCAGTTGCTTGTGGGTTCCATGAATTTTTCTGCAGTCAAACGATATTTACCGCCGACAGGCCAGAATGTAGCCCAACGATGTCCATCTGCAAAACGTGAAGAACCATCAGTACGTAAGCTGGCAGACAAATAATATTTATGATTATAGTCATACTGACCGTTGAAGAAGTAAGAGTTCAGCAACAACTGCATTTGGGTAGTTGCAGCAGAACTTGGAGTAGCAGCCAAAGACACATCATTCAAATCTGACACAGGATAGTTAGAACCAGCCAGATATGCTTGTTTGTAGTTTTTCTTCTGTCCTTCCTGACCTACCATCAAGTTCAGATTATGTACATCATTAAATGTTTTAATGTAGTTCAACGTGTTGGTGATGGTCAACATGATACGAGTTGTGTTGGCATTTTCACCCATCGCATTCATTTCAGCACCTTGAGGTTGAAGGAATGACCAGTAGCCAAACTCATCAATAAAGTAAGCATCTACACCTCCACGGCTCATGAAGAAAAGTTCCGGAGTAAAGTTAATCTGTACATACGGACTTAACAATACACGATATTGTTTAGCCAAGCTCTTGTCACCATATTCAGAACGGATAGCTACAGGGTTGTAACCAATAGTCGTATCAAAATTGAATTCACCTTCAGAATCATATACGTTTGTCATCGGGTTCATCATGTAAACCTGGGTCAGCGGGTCAGAGAAATAACCACCACCTGCACCCATATTGGTTCTGGTGTATGACAAGTTCGTATTAAATCCATATTTTACCCATCTTGATGGCTGATGATCCATATTGTAACGGAAAGAATAACGAGTCAAATCCTTTCCCTTCATTACAGATTCGTTGTTATCATACGCAAATGAAGCATAATATTGCGGAGCATTTTCAGAGTTACCACCTCCACTAATATCAAATGCATATGACTGAACCAAACCTGTACGGGTAATTTCATCTATCCAGTTGGTCTGTTTGCCTGTGTTTCTATAATTTGAAACCCAACCGCCAGTATACCAATCATAGAATCCTTCTGCTCCAGCCTGATCATAAGTATAACCCAGACCATAACCTTCGTTATAAGAACCAAAAGTAGAATTTGCTCCGTACGTATTGTAAGAGTTCAGCAATGCTTCCGTTGCCAGTTCAATATTTTTATCTGCATCCACCAATTTATATCTATCGGTATAAGAAGGCATCTGGTTGAAGCCGACTTTTGCAGTCACATTTACCTTAGGTTTACCGGCCTTACCTCTTTTAGTGGTAATCACAATCACACCGTTAGCTGCACGTGCACCATAAATAGAGGTTGCTGTTGCATCTTTCAATACAGTCATGCTTTCAATGTCCTGTGCATTTAATGTAGACAACGGGCTGGTTGTTTGTCCTTCGTCAGAACGGATACCTACCGCATCGTTATCGAAAGCAACCCCATCAATTACGTATAAAGGTTGAGTTCCAGAATTTAAAGAGTTACGTCCACGAATAAAAATTGTGGCAGGAGCACCCGGCTGACCAGAACCGATATTCATCTGCAATCCTGGAACTGTACCTTCCAATGATTTAATAGGGTTTGGGTCTACTCTGTTCCCAATTTTCTCAGCATCTAGCGTATTTGCAGCACCTGTAAATGCCGACTTCTTAGTAATACCATAGCCTGTTACTACAACCTCGTCAAGCACCTCAGCATCAGACTTCAACACCACTTTTACAACAGAAGCGACCTTCACTTCCTGCGTCTGCATTCCGATGAAGGAAATAACCAAAGTTCCCGCGGAACTAATGTATTTATAAGTATGTAATAATCAGTGTATTGAGTTTTAATTCGAATGATAACTAAACAATTTATAATCCTTATAAAACAACTATAGGAATAGATTTTCTACCTCATTTTTACTCATAAAAGTAAAAACGTAATGATATTAAGTCGTATTCAATTCGTTATGTTTTATATCTTTCATGAAAGAAACCTATGTTTCCCGATGCAGAAACGTATATATTCCTTACGAGAAACATAAGTTTCTGCATCGGGAAACATAAAACATAACAATATGTTATTCCATTATTTCCTTTGTCTTTTTTTATCTGTAATTATTCTTTCAGCACTATTCTTCTCTATAAGGATGGAATAAAAATCAGAACTTACATTTCTTCAAATCCTTGATTATTGTAGCGGAAAAAATCTCACTATAGCCTTGAGTAGTTTTCACACTCTGATGTCCCAACAGTTTTTGTACAGTCGTTATTTGTACACCATTGTAAATCAATAGAGTTGCATTTGTGTGTCGGGCTGTATGAAAAGAAAAATGTTTGTCTATTTTAGCCATCATGCCAAGTTTTTTCAAGTCTTTGTTGACTGATGAATTTGATTTTAAGCGAAAAAAATAATTTTAATCATGGCGATATTCTTGCAAAAGACGAAGGGCTTTTCCCTGAAACAGAAGAAACAATGGAATGCTTACTTCTGTGTTGGTTTTCACGGTTTTAAACATCAGCCATTTTTCACCTTTTACTTTTACTATATTTTTTTCATCGAGTGATATGAAATCGGAGTATCGCACTCCTGTATAACAGCAAAATAGGAATGCTTTCAAACTATGAATCAGTGATTCGGAAATGGAGGAAAGATCCAATTGCTCTAGTTTTTGGATTTCCTCGGGCAATAAGAATGTATGTTTACTTTGAGTGGTTTTAATCTGGTAATTTTTGAACGGATAGTTGTCTGCCATCATATATCCTCTTTTTATAGCCTCATTGACAAATGTTCTTAACTGCCTCAGATGTTTGGCTATCGTATTTGTTTCATACATTTTTTTTCGCATGAAATTCTCAAAGTCATGAAGAAACGAGTAGGTAATATCCGTAAACTCAATAGAAGGATGGAAGTGGTTTAGCAGGTTTAAAGTTGTCAACAAGTTCTTTTTAGTGTTTTCTTTGCGTGAAGATTGTTCTACCCAGTTTCTACCGAAGCAATAGAAAGTCATTTTTTCGGCTTGAGGTTGCCATCTGTAATTTCGAAAAAATGACAGACTAATAGGGATACTACGTTTCCAATATTTCAATTCTTCCCATTGCAATTCCAGCATAAATTCCTCCAGCATCCTGTTTAATTCTTCTGCCTGAGGGTGGTGGATAATTTTGCTGTGATACTTGTCCCATTGTCGTGGATTTACATAAATTCCTGATGAAATGTAAATCTTTTTACGATTTTGATATACTTCTACTTGGATGAGAGCCTCTCCATTTCTATTTAACTTCTTTTTACGATTGTACACTAAGCGAAAACGGATTTTATTCATATTATATGATTTTTAAAAGAATATGCAGATAATATGCATTTTCCAATGAATTTATTATTCGTATATATCCTATTTAGTTCAAGTTAAAAGAAAAAGAACTGTCTGTCAATAAGAATCGTATATCATTACAGCAAGAATGTACAGGCAAAGAAAATATATCAATTATCCTTTTAAAACAAACTTTTGCACACAACTCTCTTGGAAAAGTGTTAAAAAGCAACTTTTTGACCGTTTTTTCTTGAAACAAGGTATAATTATAAAAAATATATTGCTACTTTTGCACCCTGTTAGAGTGAATGAATTTTTATTAATGTAAGGTTAAACTTTAAGAGAGATTTTTTATGAAAAGAAAATTGATGCTGTTAATGACCTGCCTGATGATAGGTATTGGTCTGGTAAACGCTCAAATTTCAAAAGTAACAGGTAATGTTACTTCTGAAGAAGATGGTTTACCTGTAGTGGGCGCATCAGTATTGGTAAAAGGTACCACAGTTGGTACGGTTACTGATATTGATGGTAATTTTACGTTAACTAACGTGCCAAGTTCCGCGGGAACTTTGGTCATTTCCTTCATCGGGATGCAGCCACAAGAGGTGAAGGTACAACCGATGGTTAAAGTAGTTTTGAAATCTGACGCTGAACAGCTTGATGAAGTTGTGGTAACCGCAATGGGTATCAAGCGCGACCGTAAAGCGTTGGGATATGCAGCACAGGATTTGAAATCTGATGAATTAAGTAAAAGTGGTACAACTTCTTTGGCTAATGCCATACAAGGAAAATTGACTGGAGTCGAAGTCCGCCAGTCTTCTGGTGCACCGGGAGCTTCTTCACAAATTATTATCCGTGGTGCCCGCTCGTTCGATGGGAACAACCAGCCTCTGTATGTGATTGATGGTATGCCAATTAATACTTCCGCCGACTTCGATACCGGAAGTTCTGTAACTGGTGCGAACTATGCTGATCGTAGTATTGATATCAATCCTGAAGATATTGAAACAATTAACGTACTTAAAGGACAGGCTGCTTCTGCCTTGTACGGTATCCGTGCTTCCAACGGTGTGATTGTAATTACAACCAAACGTGGAGCAAAAAACAACCTGAACAAACCAGCTGTCACTATCTCTACAAACTTGAGTGCTCAACGAGTATCAAGAAAATTTGAACGTCAGACAGTATATGCACAGGGAGATAACATCAGTGCATATAATCCTTCTTCTTCCAGCACATGGGGACCTAAAATCAGTGATTTGCCTAACGATCCTGTTTATGGAGGTAATACAAACAATAATTACACTGCGGAATATGGCATGCACGAGGGCCAATATTATAACACCCAACGTGCTAAAGCAGGACTAGACGGTTGGACTACTCCTCAAATTTATGACAATGTCGGTGATTTCTTGGGTACAGGCTTCACTGAAAACACCAACGTGAACATATCTCAGAGCCTTAATGGAGTGAACTATTCATTCGGCTTGAACAATTCTTACCAAAATGGTATTATTCCGTCTACAGGAATGAACCGTTGGGGCGCAAGAGGACTGGTTGACTGGAAAATCAATGAGGAATGGAATACAGGTTTTTCTGCAAACTATTCATCTACAAAGATTACTTCCGCTCCGGGTGCCAACGACGGTATCATGAATGTGGTTTATTCGGCCCCGGCAGAATATGACTTGAAAGGTATTCCGACTCATACTCCAGGAGATGTCACCAATCAGGTATTGTTCCGTTCCACTTCTTTCGTGAACCCTTACTGGTGGGCAGACAACAACGAATACTTGCAGCATACGAACCGTGTGTTTGGAAATGCTTACCTTGAATACCAACCTAAATTGAACTGGGGAGATGGATTTACATTGAAGTTCCGTGAACAGGCAGGTTTGGATATCTGGACATCCAACTATTCGGATGTAAGAGAAATGGGTTCAACCACAGCTTTAACCGGAGGTGATATTGAGAATTATGGTTCTCAGCACAACGTATTCAATAACTTGTTTACCATCAATTTTGACGGACGGTTCGGAAATGAAGACGAATGGGGGTTGAATATCATCTTAGGTAATGAATTCAATGACGAGAATATCCGTACATGGGACTATTATGCAAGTAATTTCAATTTCCCTGGGTTTACCACTATCGGGAATGCTACCAACCTGGCTTCTGCCAGTGAATATACCAGACGGGAACGTACGGTCGGTTTCTTTGGAAGTGCATCTGTATCATGGAAAGACCAGCTGTATCTGACTGTGACAGGACGTAATGACTATGTATCCACAATGCCTAGAGGTAGCCGTAGCTTCTTCTATCCTTCTGTATCTTTGGGATGGGAATTTACCAAACTGCCTTTCCTTGAAGGTAACAGTGTAATCAACTATGGTAAATTAAGAGGTTCATTTGCACAAGTCGGTCAGGCCGGAAATTATTACAATAATTTCTATTATACCCCGTCTTATGGCGGAGGTTTCTTAGCCTATACTCCGGTGTCTTATCCTCTTCCAAGCGGTGTTTCATCATACGTCCCCTACTATGTGGTCTATGATGAAAACCTCAAACCACAGAATACGGTCAACTATGAAGCCGGTATTGACCTGCATCTGTTCAACAGTAGAATCAAAATGGAATATACGTATAGTTTGCAGAATGTAAAAGACCAGATATTTTCTGTACCGACAGATGGCACAACTGGTTATCAATATATGATGACCAATGCAGGAAAGATGCGTACACATGCACATGAATTTTCAATCAATGCAGCCATTCTGCAGAGCAAAGATTATGATTTGAACTTAGGCATCAACTTTACTCGGATTGTTAATAAGGTGGTAGAACTGGCTCCAGGCGTAGAGTCTATCATGCTGGGAGGTTTTGTAGAGCCACAAATCAGAGCTCAGGCAGGATGTACATATCCTAATATCTATGGTGCAGCATTCAAACGCGACAGCGAAGGAAATCTTCTTTTGCTTAACGGTCTGCCACAGGCTACAGGAGACAGCCAGAACCTGGGCAACTGTTCACCTGACTTCACCACCGGTATCACTTTCGGCGGACGCTACAAACGTCTTTCTTTGGAGACTACATGGAGCTGGCAGCAAGGCGGTAAAATGTATCATGGCACGAACATGACACTGAACTATTTCGGTGCGACCAAGGAATCTCTTGATTATCACGAAGGAACGATGGTGGCAGAAGGAATTGATGAGGCTACGGGAGAAAAAAATACGGTTGAAGTCAGCAAACAAGCTTACTATCAGGCCTATTACAATATCTCTGAATCAGGTATATATGATACGAGTTTCGTGAAACTACGTGACGTCACACTGACTTACCAGTTGCCTAAGATGGGTATATTCGATATTTCAGTTTATGGATTTGCCCGCAATATCTTGGTTTGGGCCAACTTGCCTAATTTTGACCCGGAATCATCACAGGGTAACAATAACATGAGTGGATATTTTGAACGTTCCTCTGTGCCTAATACTTCAAGCTTTGGTGGTGGACTTACTATTAAATTTTAATATAAAAACGATTCGAACATGAAGAAATATATATTATCCGTTTTGTCTGTTGCATTTCTCGGACTGACCTCTTGTACCGAGGATATAATGGACGATATCAACAAAGATAATCAGCATCCTGCTCCTGAAAACGTGTCAGCTGCACTGCAATTGACAGATGCAATCATGGCTACAGGTTTCAGTACTGTTTCAGGGGATTATGCCTTTTATCTTTCTTCTCTCAATGAGCAAGAAATTGGTATTGGAAACAATCAGCTGATGAGAGCTGAATTACGTAACTCCTCTGAATGGGCTGCGTCTACAACCTTTAACAATGTCTGGAATTCCACATACGGGAATCTGATGAACATTCGTCAGATGATTGATAAAATCAATACCGGAACACAAGGAAATGCTGGTAAATATGATTTGTTGGGTATGGCACAAGTTTTGGAGGCCTTGAATTTTGGAGTTTTGACAGATATGCATGGAGATATACCCTATAGTGAAGCTTTGCTGGGGCAAGAAAATCTTCAGCCTAAACTGGATTCACAGAAAGATGTGTATGCTGGCATATTGAAAACCTTGGATGATGCCATCGGAAACCTTGAAAAAGGAAAAGATTTAAAGTCTGCCGGAAATCAAGACATCGCGTTTAAAAACGATAATGAACAGTGGATGGCCACAGCATACGCTTTGAAAGCTCGTTATTTAATTCATCAACTGGCTGTAACCGAAGATAGAAATGCTTTATTGGCAGAGGTAAAGGCTGCGGCTGGAAAAGCTGTAGAACTGGGGTTCAAAGGATTCATGATTAAAGAATTCAACGGGGTCACTTGTGATAATCCCTGGAGTGCTTATCTATGGAGCAGATATTACATTGCTTCTTCAAAAACCGTTACGGATTTAATGGGTAATGACGACCCACGTTTTACTCATTACACTTATGAAACAGGAGAATCATATACTCCTGGAGATGAAACTGTCGCACAAGTTGCCGACGGCAGCTTAGCTTTTCCGGAATGGTATGATTTAGGTACTCAACCTCTTCATCTGTTCAGCGTGTCTGAATTATATTTTATATTGGCTGAAGCTAAATTACGCCTGAATGAAGATGCTACCAGTGAATTTCAAAAGGCTGTAACCTCCTCTATCACTGAAATATTAGGATGGTGTGGAGATGATAGCGATGCCAGTGCTTACGTAAATTCATTGGGAACACCGACGCTCAAGACGCTTTTTGAACAGAAGTACATTGCTCAATGTGCAGACGAGCAAGTGGAAACTTACAATGATTTACGCCGTCTGAAAGCAATGGGAGAAAGTTATGTAGTCCTGACCAATCCTTACAACACACAAGGAGGTGTAAATCGTTATCCGGAACGCTTGCCGTACGGTAACAGTAGCGTATTAAGCAATCCAAATGTAAGTAGCGTATATGGCGATGGATATTATATCTACACTGAAAAGACATGGATAAACGGTGGCAAATAAAAAATAAGATTTGATTCACCATAAATATACCAGAGGCTGTTTCAAGGAAAATTGAAACAGCCTCTGTCTTTTAAGAAAGTTATCAAGGCACCATGCTATAACGCATCATTCTTACCCACAGCCAATTCTATTTTCTAAATAAAAAAAACCGGAACCACAGTTTCCTGTAGTCCCGGCCTTTCTATAATTTTCTCAATGAGGATTATCAAAACAATTTAGAAGGATATTCACCTGCATCCACCAAAGCCTGAATCTTGTCTACCACACTCTGACGGTCGGCAGCGTAAGTCACGCCAAACCATTTAGAAGTAGTATCCAACACTTTTACAGTAGCAGTACCTTCATTGATCAGCTTGTTGACCATCAACGGAATGAAGTATTCGCATTTCAGGTTTTCAATGTTAGCTTTCAGGAATTCTACGAAATAGTCTTCAGAATACTTGAAATAGTCTGGAGTGAATCCCCACATGTTCATTGAAACCGGAGTATTGTCTTCGATGCCTACCCATTCGCCTTTTTCGTCCTTATAAGAAACGACACCGTTTACACGCATAATTTCAGTACGTTCTACTACAGTAGTCAAATGAGCATTTTCATCGGTAGAGCAGATGCCGCGAGCTACAGAGCCACTATCAGACAATGTATTTCCCACACGGAAACCAACCATACAGTAATCGTTCGTAGCTCCTTCAGGAAGCTCTGACAAATATTTGCCAATTACAGCAAAACTGTCACGACCATAGAAGTCATCTGCATTGATTACGGCAAACGGTTCTTTAATCACGTCCTTACCCATCAATACGGCATGGTTTGTACCCCAAGGTTTTACACGGCCTTCCGGACAAGTAAAACCTTCCGGCAAGTTTGTCAAATCCTGGAACACTACTTCTACAGGAATATGATTTTCATATTTGCTTACAATCTTTTCACGGAAATCTTTTTCAAAATCACGACGGATTACGAAAACCAATTTCCCGAAACCACCACGAATTGCATCAAAAATTGAATAATCCATGATTGTTTCACCGTTAGGACCCAGTCCATCAAGTTGTTTCAAGCCACCGTAACGACTCCCCATACCGGCAGCCAATACAAATAAAGTTGGTTTCATAAAGTTGTATATAAATTTAGTAACTCCACAAAGGTAAACAAATAATGTGATTTGAGACCATAGTTCGTAAACAAAATGTATCAACTTTTGGTTCTTTTTTGTATATTCGCAAGAACAAACAGCCCTACAGCGTATGAAAAAATATATCAAATGGGGAGGAATCGTTCTGGCAAGTCCAGTCATCCTTTTCATCATATTATGCATATTGATTTACATTCCCCCTGTCCAGAATTTTATTGTCGACAAGGCGGCTTCGTATGCATCACAGGCTACTGGCATGCACATTCATATACAACGCATCTCATTATCCTTTCCCCTGAATCTGGTGGTGCACGAAACAAGCGTGACAGATCAGAAAGACACTTTGCTGAACGTAGAAGAGCTGACTGTAAAGATTCAATTACTCCCGCTGATAAAAAAACAGATAGAAGTAGACGGCGTAGGACTGAAAAATGCATCCGTCCATACTGGAAATCTGATTGACGGCATGTCGCTGCAGGGAAAGCTGGGGGAACTATTTCTGAAATCGCACGGAGTGGACCTCACTCCGGAAACAGCCGTATTAAACGAACTTACTCTCAAGAACGCCGACTTGAAAATGTGTCTGGCTGATACGACCGCACAGGATACGACCCAAAGTACACCCACTTTCTGGAAGTTTGATTTGAGAAAAATAGACCTGAGCAACGTAAAGTTTCAGATGGATATGCCGCTCGACACATTGAATTTTGGCATCCATATCAAGAATGCTTCTTTGCGCAATGGATTTATCGACCTGCACAAAGAAGCTTATTCGGTTCGTACTTTCAAACTACTGAACAGCCAGATGTTCTATAACTCAGGCAATTCCGCTCCACAAGAAAAGGGCCTCGACCCTTCACATATTGCCCTGTCTGACATTAATTTACAACTGGATTCACTTTATTATCAAGGAAACAACATCCGGGCCTTGTTGCATCAGTTTGAACTAAAAGAACGTTCAGGGCTGGAAATCACTTCTTCCGAAGGACGATTGCAGGCCGACGAGAAAGCCATCCGAATACCTGCCCTGCAAATCAAGACAGCCAATTCATTTTTAGCTTTTAATGCAACCATCGACTGGTCGGTAACAGAACAAAACCAAGACGGAACACTGAGCGGACAACTCATGGCTGAAATTGGGAAAGGCGACTTGTTCAAACTGCTGCCCGATATGCCAGAAAAATTCGTTCAGGAATTTCCCTCCGCACCGCTACAAATCCGTATCGGCATAAACGGAGACCTGAATAATCTGCAGCTGAAGACCTGCCAAATCAAAATTACCGACTATTTTCGAATGGAAGCAAACGGTACAGTCAAGCATCTGCTCGACAGTATCTCACGTGAAGCTACGGTACAACTGAATTCAGATTTCTATCGGATGAACTTTCTGGAAAGTCTGACTGGAGGAATTTTGATTCCACAGGGAACAAAGTTCCAAGGAAAAGCCCAGATGAAAGGAAACGACCTGCAGGCCAAAGCCCAATTGAATCCGGGTGAAGGACTCGTAGAACTGGACGGAAAATTCAATCTCCTGGAAGAGGCTTATCAGGCCGATTTGCATATTAATGAGTTGAACCTACATAAATTCATGCCTACCGATTCTTTGTTCGGACTTTCTGCGCATGCAAACATCGAAGGAAAAGGATTCGATTTCTTCTCGCCGCATACTCTCCTGAAGGCTGATGCCGGACTCGACCACCTGCAATGGGGCTCACGTATACTGTCGGGAGTACAACTACAGGCAAATTTGAAAGCCTCGCAGGCAGGCATAAACTTAAATGTCAAAGACAATGCCATGCAGATTTCTTCCCAACTGAACGCACTTTTACATCCGTCACGCATCAAGGCCGACGGACAGATTCAGGTGGGCGGGATAGACTTGTACGATATGGGGCTGACAGCTTCTCCCCTGAAAACCATGGGGAACGTGGATTTGCACCTGCACACTGATATGAAAAGGAATCATGGATTGCAAGTATCCGTTACTCACATTCAACTGCTTACTGAAAGCCAGACCTACAAGACCAAAGACCTGCATGTGGGATTCAACACAGCACGCGACTCTATACGCAGCTATGTAAATGCAGGCGACTTGACCTTCCTGTTCCGGAGCAGGGGAGGCATAGATGAACTGGGCAATCAGATAACTCACCTGACCCATGCTTTAGACATGCAGTGGAAACAAAAACATATTGACCAGGCCGTCCTGAAAAAATTGCTTCCAGATGCCAGATTACGTATTTTTGCCGGAAAAGACAATCCGATTTCCAATGCTTTATCCATCCGGAAAATAAATTTCGACCGAATGAATGTGGACGTACAGACTTCTCCGGAGAACGGATTGAACGCGGCCATGAATCTATACGGACTGAGGACTGACAGCCTGGCTTTCGACACCATTTATTTCCAAGCGATACAACAAGCCGAAAATATAAAGCTCAGCAGTGGAGTCATTGCCAACGACAAACCTTTCCAAGAAGCATTCGATATTACCCTTAACGGAGAAATAGAAGCTGATAAAATCAATACAACCATTGAATATCTGAACGGGAAAAAAGAATGTGGAGTCAACATTGGCATGACAGCTGGATTACAAAAAGGTGGAATCAGCCTGCATATTGCTCCTTTTGACCCAATTCTGGTGTACCGTAAATTTACGGTAAATCCGAATAACTACATTTACCTGAGGGACGACGGGCGTATTATGGCCGACTTGTCCATCCACGATGAGATGCAGACAGGGCTTACCCTGTATTCTACCCCCGACTCTACAGCTCAACAAGATTTGACTCTTACCTTGAGCCAAATTAACATCGGAGAATTCAAACGGGTTATCCCTTATATGCCCGACATTAGCGGCATCATCAATGCAGAAGCGCATTATGTACAAACAGGACAAACAGATATGATTTCACTGGAAAACAGTGTAGACCAACTGGCATACAACGGCATTGCACTGGGCGACTGGACACTGAGTGCCGTTTATCTTCCCAAACAAAGCGGAGAACAAAGTATCAATGGCTTTATTACCCGCAACAAACAGGAGATTGCCAGCATAGACGGATCTTATTTCCCTTCCGATGAAGGAGATAACAACGACCGGATAAATGCCAATATGAATTTGCATCATTTCCCGCTTGAAATAGCCAATTCATTCATTCCAGGAAGGATGGCTACATTGAGTGGAGACATTGACGGCACCATGAAGGTATCGGGAAGCAGTGCCAGCCCTTTAATGAACGGACAAATCAACCTGGATAGTGTGAACATCTACATTCCACAAGCCTCCATGAATCTGCGTTTTGATGACAGACCGGTGGAAGTAAAAGACAGCAAACTACTCTTCAACCGCTTCAAGATATTCACAAAAGGAAAGACACCTTTTACTATCGACGGTAACGTAGATATGGCAGACTTCAGCCAGATGAAAATGGATTTAAAAATGGATGCCAACAACTTTGAGCTGCTAAATGCCAAACAAACCAAACAATCGCTCGTGTTTGGAAGACTATATGTAGATTTCCACTCCACCCTAAAAGGTACACCAGATGACATGAGCATACGTGGAAATATGAACATATTGGGTAACAGCGATTTCACTTATATTCTACAAGATTCACCGCTCACCGTGGAAGACAAGCTGGGAGAAACTGTCACATTCATGAACTTCAGCGATACAACTTCTGTCAACCGGAGAATACTACCCGCCTTATCATTAGGCGGCATCGATATGCTGATGACTCTACACATCGATGAAGGAGTGCAATGCCGCGTCAATATGGATGAAAAAGGCAGCAACTATATGTATTTCGAAGGAGGAGGTGACCTCTCTTTCCAATATACTCAGGAAGGAAACATCATCTTAAGCGGAAAATATTCTCTTCTGAGCGGAGAAATGAAATATCAGCTCCCCATTATTCCGCTGAAAACCTTCTACATCCAAGGTGGAAGCTATATTCAATGGAGCGGCAATGCCATGAATCCGTTACTGAACATCAAAGCAACAGAAAGGGTACGTTCCTCCGTGGCGCAAGAAGGACAGGCTTCCCGCATGGTCAACTTTGACGTAGGAGTAAACATCACCAACACACTGGAAGACCTGGGATTTACCTTCATCATTGATGCCCCAGAAGACGGAACCATGCAAAACGAACTGGCTTCCATGTCGACCGAAGAAAAAAACAAAGTAGCTGTCACCATGCTTGTCACAGGAATGTACCTGACAGAAGGAGGTACACTGGGAGGAGGCGGCGGAAGCAGCGTTATGAACTCATTCTTGCAGGATCAGATTTCGAAAGTAGCCGGAAGCGCACTCAAAACCATCGACGTGAACTTCGGTATAGAGACCAATAATGGAGAAGAGACCGGACAATCAAGCACGGACTATAACTTCCAGTTTGCCAAACGATTTTGGAACAACCGTATCCGGGTTGTCATCGGCGGAAAGGTCTCTACCGGAAACAATGTGCAACAAGATGATTCTTTCATTGACAACATCTCACTGGAATACCGTCTGGACAACAGTGGTACACGCTACGTAAAACTTTTCCACGACAAGAACTATGAAAGTATCCTTGATGGAGAAGTCATTGAAACTGGCGCAGGTATCGTATTACGTAAGAAAGTAAGCAAAGTGGGTGAACTGTTTATTTTCAGGAGAAAGAAGAAAGCACCCGTTGAAGCAGAAAAAAAAGAGGAAGATGAAAACGAAAATGAAACCCCAAATAACTAATTGGTTGCTGACAGGATTACTGCTGATTACGGCAGCATGCTCCACTACCAAGCATCTCCCGGAAGAGGAATTGCTGTATACTGGAACTCCTTCTCCTCAAATTATAGGATACACCCCGGAAGATGAAGGAGAAGCTACCCTTGAAGAAGTCAAAGGAGCACTCAATGTAGCGCCGAACAACTCATTTTTCGGCCATCCTAATTTTCGTATCCCCTTCCCTCTCGGACTATGGGTGTACAACGGTTTCGAGCGCTATGAAAAAGGTATCGGAAAATGGATTTTCAAAAAACTGGCAGCTGATCCGATTTATATTTCGACGGTAAATCCGGAAACTCGCACGAAAATAGCCAGTAACCTCTTACGAGAAAACGGCTTTTTCCAAGGGAATGTCACCGTGAAGGTAGACACGGCCAAAAACCCCAAAAAAGCCAAGCTCCGCTATACCATTTACACAGGACAACGTTACAAACTGGACTCCATAAGCTATGTAGGCTTCTCTAAAAAGGCCGACAGTCTGATTCAAAAGACCTATGACAAACGACTGCTCAAGAAAGAAGAGGCATTCAGTGTCAACACACTCAATGCAGAAAGAGACCGTCTGGTGGAACTGTTCCGCAACAACGGATACTACTTCTATCGTTCTGATTTCATCACTTTTTTGGCAGATACACTGATACATCCGGGGTATGTCAGCCTGAAAGTGGTACAGAAACAAAACATACCGGAAGAGGGCTTACGCACCTACTATATTGGGAAAACCCGTATCAACCTGATTGGATACAACGGAGAGCAACCGAATGATTCACTGAATTTCCACAACTTTACCATTGGCTATGCAGGCAACAAACCGGGCATTCGATACGGAGTGCTCCGCCGACGTTTCCTCTATAAAAGTGGAGAGATTTATTCTCAAACACGCCAGAACTACACCCAACAAGCTTTATCCCGACTGGGCGTATTTAAGTTCAATGACTTTAAATATACCCCCCGGCCTGGAAAAGACACGCTGGACATTACAGTCAATGCCATGTTCGACCTTCCGTACGACAGCGAACTGGAATTGAATGTCACCACCAAAAGTACCAAACAGACGGGTCCTGGAGCAAAATTCAATCTCGCACGAAAGAATTTCCGAAGAATGGGGGCCTCATTGAATCTGGAATTGAAGGGATCGTATGAATGGCAAACCAGCTCCACCGTCGATGGGGAAAGTTCCGTCATGAACTCATACGAACTGGGAACTGCCTTGTCATTGAACTTTCCGCGACTGGTACTTCCCTGGATACGTAACCGAATCGACCCGTTCCGATTCCCTTCTGAAACAAACTTTAAGATTTATGCGGAACAGGTCAATCGTGCCCGTTATTTCAAGATGCTGTCATTCGGTGGAACCGTATCCTACAGTTTCCAGCCTAAGCGCAGCATCAAGCATACGGTCACTCCGTTACACCTGGCCTTTAATACGCTGCAACACCGTACGGCACGTTTTGATTCCATAGCCAATGCCAACCCGATGTTGTTTCACAGTTTGGACGATCAGTTCATTCCTTCATTGACTTACACTGTAACCTACGACAACAGTTACCGGAAGAAAAAAAATCAGGTGTGGTGGGAAAACTCGCTGACTTCAGCAGGCAACGTCACCTCCATGATTTACGCGGCTTTCGGACAGAAATTCAGTACCAAAGAAAAAAAACTGCTGGGAACCCCGTTCGCACAGTTCCTGAAATACTCGTCAGAAGTCCGCTTCCTGCATAATATCAGTGAAAAGCAGCAAGTGGCTGCCCGTCTCATGGGAGGGGTAATCTGGGCCTACGGAAACAAAACGATTGCACCTTATAGTGAGCAGTTCTACGTAGGAGGTGCCAACAGTATACGTGCCTTTACCGTCCGTTCCATTGGGCCGGGACGATTCCATCCGGCCAATAATGCCAGTTACTCATACGTCGACGAAACTGGAGATATCAAGCTGGAAGCCAATCTGGAATACAGGTTCCGCATCTTGTCCAACTTTTTGGGAGGAAACCTGAACGGAGCCACATTTCTGGATGCAGGTAACGTGTGGCTGATGCGGAAAGACGAAGCACGACCGGAAGCTGAATTCAGTCTTCACAATTTCTTCGACAGCATTGCCGTGGGCACAGGAGTTGGATTGCGCTATGACCTCTCCTTTCTGATTCTGCGTCTGGACTTTGGAATAGCTCTTCACGTACCCTACGAAACCGGGAAAAGCGGATATTACAACATTCCCAGATTTAAGGACGGTATGGGAATCCACTTTGCTATCGGTTATCCATTCTAAAAAAGCTCCTGCAATTCGACAAGAAAATTTAAGGCAAATAGAAACACGGTATCAAAATAAATGCCTACCTTTGCAGCGTTTTTTGAAGGTATTAAGGTTTTGGAATGAATAAGTGGAAGATTTTTGCTTTTCTATCAATTATCACTCTTATGACATTATTCGTAAGAGCAGGCCTTTGTACCCTTTATCTCCCTCTTCTTCAAGCAGAAAATTCTGTGGAGAAAGAGGTTAGCTATTGTGTTTCCCCACATGCTGAACATACTGCCTCCAAAGCCATCGACTACCTGATTTCCAACAGGAAAGCCCCCATACCTCAAACCATTTTATTCATACAGACACAGAAAAACCTCGATGGAAAGTTCTTCCTCATCGGCTTTAATATGGGAGAAGATTTTTTCCACAGACCTCCTTTGAGCCTGAATTTATCTCATTCGACACATTCTAAACACCCTTATACACATTTAAACCGTACATATTATTTATATACCCTCAAAAAAATCCTGATTTAATACTATCTAAGATTCATTCGCACAAGTTTCCGAACACATTCTTAATAAACAGAGGTTTAATGTATCGGAAACCATATCAACTTATGTATCATCAAAAATTCTTAGATATATGTTTTTTACATTTATTATTGTCGTTATTCTGACAGCTGTCGTTCTTGTCGTTGCGGCGATGACCATTGCAAGATTACTTGCCCCACGGTCATTCAACCCACAGAAAGGAGAACCGTATGAATGTGGTATTCCCACGCGCGGACAATCATGGGTACAATTCAGAGCTGGCTATTACTTGTTTGCCATCCTGTTCCTGATGTTCGACATCGAAACGGTGTTCCTCTTCCCATGGGCCGTAGTGGCAAGTCAGGTAGGAGTATATGCACTGGTCAGTGTAGGATTCTTCTTGGTTGTCTTAATTTTAGGCCTGGCATACGCCTGGCGGAAAGGAGCTCTTGAATGGAAGTAAAAAAAGCCACCTCCATCCGTTCTATGAAGTATGAGGACTTCAAGAACAATGATTATCTGGAAGACATGGTGCGCCGTTTGAACATGGACGGTGCAGGCATCGTATTGGGAACAGTAGACGAACTGATTAACTGGGGCCGTAGCAACTCTCTGTGGAGTCTTACTTTCGGTACCAGTTGTTGCGCCATCGAATTCATGGCATTGGGAGCAGCCCGCTATGACATGGCTCGTTTCGGATTTGAAGTAACCCGAAACTCTCCTCGTCAGGCAGACATGATCATGGTATTGGGAACCATCACTTACAAGATGGCCCCGGTATTGAAGCGTCTATACGACCAGATGGCCGAACCCAAATATGTGGTAGCAGTAGGCGGATGTACCATTTCCGGTGGTCCGTTCATCAAATCCTATCACGTAGTAAACGGTATTGACAAAATCATTCCGGTCGACGTATATATTCCGGGATGTCCTCCACGGCCGGAAGCCTTCTTCTACGGAATGATGCAACTCCAACGTAAAATCAAAGTGGAACGTTTCTTAGGAGGCGTAAACCGCAAAGAAAAAGAGGAATCAACCAAGTAAAAAAGAAAATGCAAATGGAAATTGAAAAAATAAAACGCATTACTCCTGAAGCGGAAATCAGCCAGGCTGGTGAAACGGTGGTCAAAATACCGGCAGACAAGCTGCATGCCACAGCCAAAGCCCTGCACGATGACAAAGAGGAGCCCATGGACTTCTTGCGTGACATCGTAGGAATGGACTGGGGAGAAGAAGGGCTTGGAGCGCTCTATCTTTTGGAATCTACTCGCACAGGAGCCAAAATCATCCTCAAATCTGTAGCAGCCGACCGGGAAAAAGCATTTTTACCGACTGTCAGCGATTTGTGGAAAACAGCCCTCATCAAAGAGCGTGAAGTGTACGACTTTTTCGGCATCTGCTTCCTGAACCATCCGGATATGCGCCGTATCTTCCTGCGTGAAGACTGGAAAGGTTATCCGATGCGCAAGGATTATGACATGAACTCCAATCCGCTGCAGATGGACAACGAAGAGAACGCCGACCTCACCGACGAATACTTCCTCCGCCCGGACGGTACACTCGAAGGACGCAAAAACGTAGTGTTTGGAGAAGATGACTTCGTAGTGAACATCGGTCCTCAGCACCCTTCTACGCATGGTGTATTGCGTATGCGTACCTCACTCGACGGTGAAAACATCCGTAAAATTGACCCGATTCTGGGATACATCCACCGAGGCATCGAGAAAATGAACGAAAGCCTGACTTATCCACAGACGCTGGCACTGACCGACCGCCTGGATTACCTGAGCGCGCACCAGAACCGTCACGCCTTGTGCATGTGTATCGAAAAGGCTGCTGGAATCGAAATCCCGGAACGTGCCTTGTATATCCGTACCATCATGGACGAACTGCAACGTATCGATTCTCACCTGCTGTTCTATTCTTGCCTAGTAATGGATATGGGTGGACTGACTCCGTTCTTCTATGGTTTCCGTGAACGTGAAATGATTCTGGACATCTTTGAAGAAACCACTGGAGGACGTCTGATTCAGAACTACAACATGATTGGTGGTGTACAGGCTGACATTCATCCCACTTTCCAACAGAAAGTGAAAGAATTCATCAAGCACCTGCGCAGTGTCATCCAGGATTATCACGACATCTTCACTTCCAACGTCATCGCCGACACCCGTCTGAAAGGCGTGGGAATCCTGTCAAAGGAAGATGCTATCTCACTGGGTTGTACGGGAGGTACCGGACGTGCTTCCGGATGGGCCAACGACGTACGTAAGCATCATCCGTATGCTTTGTATGACAAAGTGGACTTCAAGGAAATCACTTATACAGAAGGAGACTCCTTTGCCCGTTATATGGTACGTATGGATGAAATCATGGAATCTTGCCACATCATCGAACAGCTGATTGACAATATTCCGGAAGGTGAATTCCGGGTAAAGACCAAACCCATCATCAAGTTGCCGGAAGGCGTGTTCACTTCTTCGGTAGAAACCAGTCGTGGAGAGTTCGACGTGGTGCTTGAAAGCCACGGAGACAAAGTACCTTACCGTCTGCACTACCGTTCTACGGGACTTCCACTGGTTCATGCCATGGATACGGTTTGCCGCGGAACAAAGATTGCGGACTTAATTGCCATTGGAGGTACACTCGACTTTGTCATTCCTGACATTGACCGATAAATCCCGGTCAAACAAGTGGACAATCATCACAGTAAAACTGAAAAAATAAAAGAAATATGTTTTTAGATTATTATAATTTCAGCCCGCTGCTCATGCAGATTCATGCCTTTCTGTGCAGCCTGATGCCCGAGTGGCTGGCACTTACCCTTGAAGGTCTCGTGGTCGGCGTGTTCATCCTCGTCATGTACGCCGTACTGGCCATCATCCTTATCTATATGGAGCGTAAAGTCTGTGCGGCTTTCCAGTGCCGTATCGGTCCGAACCGTGTAGGAGGAAAAGGCGGATTGCTGCAGGTTCCGGCCGACGTGTTGAAAATCCTGACCAAGGAAATCATCAGCCTGAAGAATTCCGACCATTTTCTGTACAACCTGGCTCCGTTCCTCGTTATCTTGGCTTCTATCCTTACCTTCTCCTGCTTGCCATGGAACAAAGGAGGAGAAATCCTGCACATGAACATCGGAATCTTCTTCGTGCTGGCGGCTTCTTCCATCGGCGTGCTGGGTATCCTGCTGGCCGGATGGAGTAGTAACAGCAAATATACGCTGATTGGTGCCGTACGAAGTGGTGCCATGATTATCAGTTACGAACTTTCCATCGGCCTCAGCGTATTGACCATGGTGGTTATGAGCGGTGCCATGGACATCCAGACCATCGTAGAAGGACAGGCCAACGGATGGAACATTTTCAAAGGACATATCCCGGCTATCATGGCATTCATCATCTACCTGATTGCCGGTAATGCGGAAGCCAACCGTGGCCCGTTCGACTTGGCCGAAGCAGAACAAGAGCTGACAGCCGGATACCATACAGAATATTCCGGTATGCACTTCGGCTTCTTCTATCTGGCCGAATACCTGAACTTGTTCATCACAGCCGGTATTGCTACCACCCTGTTCCTGGGTGGATGGATGCCTTTGCACATTGCCGGACTTGACGGACTGAACATGGTGATGGACTACATCCCTGGATTTGTCTGGTTTATCGGAAAGACTTTCTTCATCGTCTTCCTGCTGATGTGGATTCGCTGGACCTTCCCGCGTCTGCGTATTGACCAGGTACTGACCTTGGAATGGAAATACCTGATGCCGCTGTCACTGGTGGTTTTGTTACTGATGACCGTATGCAAAGTGTGCGGCCTGACATTTTGATTAAAAAATTTTGAATATGAATGCATTGGAAGAATATTTGAAAGGATATGTCGGTGGAGTAAAGAGCCTGCTGGTAGGTATGCGTACCTCCATGAAGGTATTCTGCCAAAAGAAAATAACCGAACAATATCCGGAAAACCGCCACACGACTCTCCATATTCCGGAACGTCACAGAGCCATGCTCGAAATGCCGGTCGATGAGAACGGAAACAACCGTTGCATTGCCTGTGGACTGTGCCAGATGAATTGTCCGAACGGAACCATCCGCCTGACTACGGAAATGCGGGAGACTGAAGACGGCAAAAAGAAAAAAGTACTGGTGAAATATGAGTATAACCTGGGTTCGTGCATGTTCTGCATGCTGTGCGTCAATGCTTGCCCGCACGATGCCATCCGGTTCACGAACGACTTCGAGAATGCGGTGTTCCAGAAAGAAAAACTCGTAATGACACTGAACAAGAAATAAATAAAACGAAACGGATATGAATATATCACTTCAAGAAATCGTATTTTACATCGTAGGTGCCTGCATCATTGTCAGTTCCATTCTGGCTGTCACTACAGGAAGACTGCTACGCGCAGCTACTTACCTGCTGTTCGTGCTCTTCGGCACAGGTGCCATCTACGGAATCCTGGGTTATACCTTCCTGAGTGCGGTCCAGTTGATGGTGTATGCCGGAGGTATCGTGGTATTGTATGTGTTCTCTATCTTGCTGACCCAGTCGGACAAGAATATGAAATACAAGCAAAACCGGGCCAAACTTATCAGCGTACTGATTACCACCATGGTGGGAGCTGTGCTGGTACTCTTCCTGGTCATGACCAACGGATTTGCCCTGAACCTGATTCCACAGGGAGTGGAACTTCCGGTCGACCAGATTGGACACGCGTTGATTGGTACCGACAAATACCAGTTTGTCCTGCCGTTTGAGGCTGTCAGCGTATTGTTATTAGCTTGTATGATTGGTGCGATATTGATTGCACGCAAAGAAAAATAACACAGTAAGATTATGGAAATAGAAATTCATGTAGTTCACTACCTCGTCATCAGCACCATCATGCTCTTCTGCGGCATCTATGGTTTCTTCACCCGCAAGAACCTGCTGGCACTGCTGATTTCAGTAGAATTGATGCTCAATGCGACCAACATCAATTTCGCGGTATTCAACCGTTATCTTTTCCCCGGACAGC
>ERZ827496.438-NODE-438-length-59592-cov-9.503032_pt1 | contig 59592 bp, 52 predicted proteins | sample MGYA00519769_ERZ827496 | MGnify/ENA primary metagenome ERZ827496 (study PRJEB31778, sample SAMEA3449327) | human gut metagenome | biome: human gut; feature: human-associated habitat; material: faeces | place: United Kingdom | collected 2010/2012 ...
ATACTCTTCAAATTTAAAAGAAAAGACTGTTAACATTTAGTTTGTCAACAGTCTGAAACATGAGATTATTCTCATGTTTCTTATATAAGAAAGAAATAAACAAGTAATGGTATTGTTATAATTGCCATAAGTGTTGAAATAAAAACTGTCTTTGCCGCAAGAAATTCATCTTGACCATATGTTTTTGCAAAAAGGACTGCTCCATTAGCAACAGGCATTGCTAGAATGATAAGTGTTATTCCCTGTATCATCACATCATTAATAAATAATATGATGAGAGGATAAAAGATTATTGGTACAATAACATCTATAAATATTGTAAATAAATACACTTTCACATCGCTAAATATATCTTTGATGTTATAAGTAGCAAGAGTTGCACCAATAATCATCATTGCTAACGGTGTTGTCATATTTCCAATAAGTGTTAGTGGATTGACGATCACTTGTGGTACTGAGATTTTTAAAATATATATCAATATGGCCATAAGGGAAGAAATAACTCCTGGTGACAGCAAACTTTTTAATTGAAGTTGTGGACAATCTGTCTGACCATAGTTCATGACAATAATGCCTAAAGTAAATAGTGATAAATTGAAGCCCATATTGATAATCGCTGTACTTAAAATCGACTCACTTCCAAATATTGACTGCATTAATGGAAAACCCATAAACCCAACATTAGGATACATAATCATAAACATGTATAAGCCTTTATGCTTTTTTAATGGTAAAAAACGAATACATAAGTAAGCAAAGGCAGGTAAAACCAAAACTAAGAGAAATGTAGATATCATGATATCTTTTAAAGCGATTGTTACATTTTGGGACGACATGACAGATGCTATAATCATACATGGCATTGTCATATTTAAAACCAATTTTGTGAGTTTTTGGTTAAAATCGCCTTCAAATAAACTTGTTTTTGCTATAACAAAACCTATCCCAATCATAATGAATAACTGTATCATTTGATTGACAACAATCATGATATCCATATTTTTTTCTCCTATTGTGATGCTAATTTCTTTTGTTCTTGTTCTTCTAAATAAGCCTGTTTATCTTGTGCTTTAAAGAATGGATAATAAATTAATCCAGTGATTAATAGTAAGACAACTTGTAATAAAGCTCCTCTCCAACCACATAGCATGAATCCAGAAATAACAACTGGTATTGTATATGGTAAATTGACACCATTAATATAAGGTACTAATCCACTCCATATTGCAGCATATGTCACAACACCTACTGTTACATTAGATAATACAAATGGAATCATCATCATTGGATTTAATACAATTGGGAAACCAAAGATAATTGGTTCGTTGATATTAAATAATGAAGCACCTATACCTAATTTTCCTAAAGCTTTATATTGATCTGATTTTGATTTAAACAAGCAAAGTAATGTTAAACTTAATGTTGCTCCAACTCCACCTAATTTAACAAAGAATGATATAAACTGATAATTAACAATATTAGGCATTGCAATGCCTGCTTCTACTGCAGCTAGGTTTTCTGCTGATAAAGCATACCAGATTGGATTCATAACTGAAGAAACAATGCTTGATCCATGAATACCGAAGCACCAAATGACTGATTCGACAAGTAACGCAATAAATATAGCAGGTAATGTGCCACCTAAAGATTGTAAAGGCTGCTGTAAAATTGTAAAAATGAATTGTTGTGCACTGCCAAAATCTGTCATTGCAAATAATGTACGTAATACATCAAATAATAAGATGATCGCAAACGCTGGTATAACAGCAGCAAATGCATTTGATACATTTTGTGGTACTGAATCAGGCATTTTAATAGTAATACCTTTTTGTGCACAGAAACGGTATATTTCAATTGAAATAGCTGTTGCTATCATACATACGAATAACCCTTTGGCTGCAAAGTTGTCTAATGGTAATCCTTTAGCACCATCTGCAGTAAAAATAAGTGGTGTTAATACGAAAATACCAACAAACGATAAAGCAATAGCAAGTTTTTCATCAACTTTATAATATTTTGATAATGAACGTGCCATACCAACAACAACATAGATAGACATTAAATTAAAACTTGCCTGATAAGGTAAATAGAAGAAATCCATCCACTTTTTCCCAAAAATATTTGTCATAAACTCAGCATAACCATTAAATGGTAAACTTGTAAATAATAAGAATATTGACCCAGCAATTAAAATTGGTGTTGATCCAAAGAAACCTTCTTTGATGGCACTTAAATATCTATTGCTAGTCATTTTTGTAGCTATTGGTGCTATTGTATCACCAATTTTATCCATAAAACGATCCATAATTTTTCTCCTTAAACTCTAATTTTAATCAAACTTCTTTTTTGATATCTTGTACTTTTGTATTAGCTAATCTGTCATATAAACCCATGTGATCTTTAGTAAGTATAATCATTGCTACAATAACCAATGATACAGACATCGTAATATCATTAACAATCTGCATGATTTGATATCCTGTTAACACACTTAAAAATTGTCCAATTAAAGTTCCAAACGATGTCATAAATATCATATAAATGATTTGTCTTTTTAAAAGACTTGATTCTTCATTATACAAAACATGAATATCCATCAATCTTTTGCCTAATGTTTGCCCTTTTAAAATTTTTGTTGGGATAACAACATAATAAAATATTAATAAAATCATACTTATAGTCATAATAAGACAAGCTGTAAATTTTTCTAATAAAAACGCATTTTGTGTCATTTTTCCTAGTTGAACATAAGTCATCAATGAAATTGGTAATGTACTTATTAATGATCCTGAGTATAAATCAACAATATATGAAATACCTCTTTTTAATAATGATACTTGTTTACTCATTTCGTTCCCCTCATCTAATAAGATGTATCTTGTCCATTAGATGCAATCACCTTTTTATACCAATTAAATGATCTTTTTTCGATACGTTTGAGTGTTCCTTTACCTTCATCATCTTTATCAACATAGATAAATCCATAACGTTTTCTCATTTCACCTGTTCCGACTGAAATAATATCAATTGGTCCCCAGCATGTATAACCAATAACATCAACATCATCTAATTCAATGGCATCTCTCAAAGCATCAATATGTTTACCTAAATAATCCATACGATATGTGTCATTGATGCTGCCATCTTCTTCAATTGTATCTATTGCTCCTAAACCATTTTCTACAACAAACAATGGAATTTGATAACGATCATATAATTCATTTAACGCAATTCTTAAACCTTTAGGATCGATGGGCCAATCCCAATCATTTCTTGGTAAATATGGATTATCTCTTTTTACAACTAATTCTTTTCCATCTGGACTTGAAGCGGTTGAAGAGAAATAATAACTAAATGCAATATAATCAACTTTACCCTGCATTAATATTTCTGCATCTCCCTCTTCCATATGTAGTGTTCCGTCCATTCTTTTCATTTGAGCAGTACATGTATTCGAATAGTATCCACGACACATGACATCACCATAATAGAAATTAGGCATCATATGATATCTTTGTGCTAAAACATCATTTGGCTGACATGTTTTTGCATAAGTAGTTGGATATTGGAACATACATCCAATCATAAAATCAGGATTGATTTTATGTCCTAAAATAACTGCTTTTGCACTAGCCAACATCATATTATGTGAAGCTAGTATTTTGATATCAGCATGATTTTCTCCTTCTTTAAAAAGAATACCAGCTTGATGATATGGAACTTTCTGATTCATAGTTTCGTTGATTTCATTAAATGTCATCCAATATTTAACTTTGTCTTTATATCTTTTAAAGACAACTTCACAATATCTTTCAAAGAAATCAATGAGTTTTCTATTTCTCCAAGAACCATATTCCTGTACTAAATGAAGTGGTGTTTCATAATGTGATAATGTGACAATTGGCTGAATTCCATATTTGTGAAGTTCATCAAAAACATTATCATAAAATTTTAATCCTTCTTCATTTGGCTCTTCTTCATCTCCTAATGGAAAAATTCTTGGCCAATTGATAGACATTCTAAAACATGTAAATCCCATTTTCGCAAATAAAGCAATATCTTCTTTATAGCGATGATAAAAATCTACACCTTCATGACTTGGATAATAACTATCTTCATGTATATAGTCATGAATTTCTCTAGGAACACCATGTCTTGCTCCTTTTTCAACATCTGCTATGCTTAATCCTTTTCCATCTTCTTGATAAGCACCTTCATATTGATTAGCAGCAGTTGCTCCACCCCATAAAAAATCTTCTCTCATTTTCATATAAAAACCTCCTTGCACATATACTATATATGCAAGAAGGTTTGCTCTCTATATCTTTAATTGCACTGTCAACGCTGTTTCAAAAAACACTTTATTACTTTTGGTTTTTTATGAAACGTTGTTTCAAAATCATATTATTGTTTATTATTAATAATTGGATTAGTAGAAGAACGCCGACTTTCTAATTCTGTTGTTTCTTTAAGTTTTGCTTCAAAATTTTTTTCATAGTTTAGTAAAAAATATGTACTGTATAAAACATCTAAAATAAAATGTATAGCTAAATGCGTACTAAAATCTCCAATATTATAAAACATGCTTTCTTTTGTTGACATGGTTAAATTGCATGACGCCATCTTAGATAAAGTATTCCCACCAAATGATGAGATAACAATAATAGGTATTCCTCTTTTTTTACACGTTTCTGCAACACATATAATCTTCTCAGTTTCTCCGGAATAAGAAATTAGAATTGCTATATCACCTTTGGGAATGCAGTTTGCTTCGTAAAGCTGATAGTTTATATTGTTAGAAATAATAACGTTTTTTCCAATTTTTAACATTTTTTCTTTAAATGACTCAGCTAAGTTTAAAGTTGTACCAAAAGAATAAATATGAATAGATTCGGAATACTTTAATAAATTTAAAGCTTTTTGTAATGAATCATGGTGCAATAAAGATATACTGTCTTTTATTGTATCCTCATAAAGTTGTGATATCTTATATGCTACATTCATCATTGTGTCATCTTTTTGAAATGGGAAATTAGCATCTATTTTACCATATTGACGATTTAAATAGTCTATTTCCTTTAAAAACTGTTTTTTAAAATCATCAAATCCCGCAAAGCCAAGTTTTTTACATAATCTAACTATAGTAGCAGGAGAAGTATATGTTGCATCAGCAATGTTTCTTGTAGAATACTTTTTTAGTTCTTCTCCTAGACCTAGTATAAAATCTGCTATACTTTCTTCATTATCACTCATTTTCTCTTTTAATTTTAATTTTTCAATGATTAGCATTTTCTACCTCATTTTTTCTAAATACTTTATGTAGTTTGATTTTATTATTAACATAGAATTAAAATAATTCATACTTTTATATCTTTAATTTTAACATCATTTCATGATTTTTGTTAATTTATGATTCATATTTTCGAACACTGTTTCACTTGTTATTGACTACTTAAACTGTTTTATTATGCTCAATTCAAGAAAGGAGAATCATATGTCTAAAGGATTGAACCACATCATCAGTCCTTTAAGTATGACTGTAAAAGTTATTTAGACAGCTGCAGACACGTCATATGTGCATGATATATGGAAAACTCTTACGTGAGACATATGAAGAGTACTGTTTACCTCCCAAGGAAAGAAAACCTAAAGCATTGATGAAATACAGAAGCAGACAGAAGAGCGGTTGTTCTTTCTGCTTGTCCATAACTTGCATATGACATGAAAAAAACCAGTTTCTCAACTGGTTTAACATTCACACCCTACAAGTAGTCCACCTATTTCAGCATAATAAGTACATAGACCACCCATTGGATATACAATAATATCTGCATGTGGATATAGTTCTAAAATCTTATCTCTGACATTATGTGCAAGTTTTAAATTATCAGCATGTGAGATACGTACCTTACCACCATGGTATCCTGCATTTTCAAGATGTTCAATCATTGATTTCACTACTTTCTTTTCACCACGACATTTACTGATCTGCTGGATAGTACCTTCTTCACTGGCAGTTGCGAAAATAGAAATATTTAATACACCAATTGCAGAAGCAACAGCTTTACTTACACGTCCATTCATCGCAAAGTTATGTAATGATTTTAATGCGAAGAACAATCTGGTGTGATTAAGATAGTCTTGTCCTTTTTCTACGATTTCCTCAAATGGTAGATCTTCTTCAATCATTTCTTTTAACTTTTCAATAAGTAATCTCATTTCAGGACCTGTAGATAAACTATCAAATACATGGACCTTTACATTTTCATTTTCTTCTTCATAAATACCTTTAGCTGTCATGGCAGAGTTATAAGTGCCCGACATAGAACCAGTTAAAGTAACAACGAATACTTCATCAAATCCTTCATAACAATCTAACCAAGACCCAACACTTGGACATGCAGTATGTGATGTGCCTTTATAGCTTGCAAGTTCTTCAGACATTAAATGAACATCTAGTTCCCGATTATCTACATAGTGCTTATTATCAGTAGAAATAGTCATCGGTGCTACCGCAAAATCAACACCATTTAATTCCCACATATCACAAGATGAGTCAGCTACAATTTTTCTTTTCATGCGAAAAACCTCCCTATTAATACTATTGTAGTTTAAATTGTGAAATGATACAATTTACAAAGAGAAAGTTTATGTAAATATTTGTTCAGAGGTGCAGTTTATGGACGTAAATAAGAAAACACAAAGAAATAGATTTACAAGAATGTGTATAGGAGAAGCGATTGTAGAACTTATGAAGAGAGAAACTCTTGATAAGATTACAGTAAGTCAGATAGCGAAAAAAGCTGGTATTTCACGTATGACTTATTATCATTATTATGATTCTAAAGTAAATGCGATAGAAGACTATTTACGTGAGATCATTATTCAATATTTGACAGAACATAAAAAACGTCCTAAAGAAGAACGTTTCATGGAATATTCACATATCTTGTTTTCAATAGAATTTTTTGATCAGTATGCTACATTCTTTATCATTATGGAAAGACAGGGTCTTTATTCTGTTTTAGTGAATGCAGTCAACCATTTCATGGTAGAACTCTATTCTGATCATAAAGATATGATTTATCGTGCGTATTACTATGCAGGTGCTTTACTCAATACATTTATTAATTGGGAAAAGACAGGAAAACTTGTTCCTGCACAGGAAGTAGCCAAGATGATCAGTGAAAGTGCACCACAGATGCCTTAATAATGAGGCATCTTTTTTTTCATGTCTTTTAATTTGTCTAGTGCAGCAAGAAGTGTTTCATCCTTCTTTGCGAAATGGAAACGAATGAGATGATTTACATCTTCTTTAAAGAAACTAGAACCAGGCACAGCCCCTACACCTACAATACGTGCTAGATCTTCACAGAACTTGACATCATCGTTATAACCAAATTCGGATATATCTACAAGAACATAATAAGCACCTTGTGGCTCAGTATATTTAATACCAAGTTCTCTTAAACCATTACAGAATAAATCTTTCTTATGTGTATACAATGCCTGGAGTTCTTTATAGTAGTCTTCTCCAAATTCAAGTCCTACAACGGCCGCTTCCTGTAATGGTGCACTTGCACCAACTGTTAAGAAGTCATGTACTTTCTTTGCGACATCAATAATATGCTCGGGTGCAATAATATAACCTAAACGCCATCCGGTAATAGAATAAGTCTTGCTTAATGAACTGCATGAGATTGTTCTTTTAAACATACCTGGAAGAGAAGCAAAATACACATGTTTATTTGGGGCATAGACAATATGTTCATAGACTTCATCCGTAATAACATATGTATCATACTTCACTGCAAGTGAGGCAATATATTCTAATTCTTCTCTAGTAAAAACCTTACCACATGGGTTAGAAGGGTTACAAAGAATGAGTGCTTTAGGATGTTGTTTAAAGGCATCTTCTAATTCTTTCTTATCAAAGTTGAATAGTGGGGGATGCAAAGGAACATAGATTGGCTTGGCATCAGATAAAATGGCATCAGCCCCATAGTTTTCATAGAAAGGTGAGAATACAACAACCTTATCTCCTGGATCACAGACAGTCATCATAGCACACATCATGGCTTCTGTAGAACCACATGTCACAACGATATTCTTGTTAGGATCAATAGGTAAACCCATATATTTTTCCTGTTTATTTGCGAGTGCTTCTCTAAAGTTCTGTGCACCCCAGGTAATCGCATATTGATGATAATCTTCATGAGATACTTCAGCTAAACGATCACATATTTCTTTGGGTGGATCAAAATCAGGGAAACCTTGAGATAAATTAATAGCGTTATATTTTAAACATACTCTTGTCATTCTTCTTATAACTGAATCAGTAAATGTATCAGTACGATGAGATAAACTCATAAAATCAACTCCTTTTCAAATAAATTATCACAATGATTAATAATTGTCACGTAAAATGAATGATAAGACATGTATTATCTGAAGTTGATTGTTGTTCATGATATGATGAATGTGTATGGGAGGAGGGAATATATGATCGATTTACATATGCATAGTTTCTATAGTGATGATGGTGAATATACACCTACACAGTTAGTAGATATGTGTCACGAATCAGGTATTCAGATTATGGCTATTGCGGATCATAACTGGATCAAAGCCAATAATGAAGCATCATTAAGATGCAAGGAATTAGGTATGACTTATATACCAGCAATTGAAGTAGATTGTACCTACAAAGGTGTGAATCTTCATGTTATAGGATATGGCATTGATGATTCAGAAGAATTTAATAGGCTTGGTGAAAGTATTGAGAAACAGGAACAGACATGCAGCTTAAAGAAACTAGAATTGACAAATGATTTAGGTTTTGAATTAGAAAAAGCACAGTTAGATGGCTTATCTTCTAATGGTGTTTATACAGGGGAAATGTTTGGCGAAGCCTTATTAAATGATCCACGTTATATTGATCATGAAATACTTGCACCTTATCGTGAAAATGGATCTAGAAGTGATAATCCTTTTGTGAATTTCTATTGGGATTATTATGCACAGGGTAAACCTTGTTATACGGAAATTAAATTTCCTACATTAGAAGAGACTATAAAGCTCATTAATGAACATGGTGGATTTGCAGTCTTAGCCCATCCTGGGAATAACCTTAAAGGTCAGTTTGAATTATTGGATGAAATGGTCAAATTAGGATTACAAGGTGTTGAATGTTTCTCTAGTTATCATTCAGAAGAAGTGAATCAATATTTCTATAATAAGGCAAAAGAACTCAATATTCTTTATACATGTGGTAGTGATTTCCATGGTAAGACAAAACCATCTATTAAGTTAGGTGGATATCATAGCAATGTAGAAGAAGAAATCAAAGAGAACTTAAGAAAGTATCATTTGATCTAAGGAAAGTAAAAGCTTTCCTTTTTATTTGAGTAATTACTGAACAACTTGAGTATATATAAGTGAAGGGGATATATATCAAAATTGACTTTTATGCCCTCAATATATACAATAAAGAGCATAAAAGTCAATAACTAAATTGGAGGTGATAGAATGAATATATCAGATACAATCATACAGCTTGCAAAAGAGAATAATGGTGTTATTACATCTGCGGCAATTACTGAAAAGGGGATATCCAGAGGAAACTTAAAAAAGCTTGTGGATGAGGGTAAGCTTGAAAGAAGTGTAAGCGGTGTATATATTCTGCCTGAAGTATGGGGAGATGAATTTGTGGATTTGCAGGCTAGATTTAAGAAGGGGATTTTTTCTAATGAAACAGCTCTATTTTTGTGGGACTTAACTGATCGAACACCGAATAGATATGATATGTGTTTTCCAAATAATTATAATCTGACAAATGTAAGGAATGAGGGAATCAATTGTGTAAGGGTGAAACAGGAATGGTATGATGAAGGAAAGACTCAAATACAATCTCCAGGTGGAAATAAAATAATGGTATATAGTATGGAACGTACTTTGTGTGATATTCTCCGCAAGCGCGGAGGATTGGATAAAGGTATTGTTGCAGAAGCATTTAAACGCTATGTGGTTAGAACTGATAAGAATATTCCACTTTTATCAGAGTATGCGAAGAAGTTTCATGTTGAGGATAAAGTAAGAACTTATTTAGAGGTGCTGATGTAAAGGAGTTGAGATTATGTATCAGGAACCAGTTAAGAACTTCAATAAAATACGTGAGTATATCAGAGAATTCTATATCAATGGATTCAAGAGTCGACAGGACTATACAATTAAAAGTGCGCGTTCTTATGATAATGAAAAAAGACGTATAGAAAGCTATATGAGTGATTATATTGATTATCATATAACACCAGGTGGTAAGGTTCCTTACTTATCTATTGATACACGTATCACACAGCATAATCCCTTATATAGAGTATGGAAAACAAAAAGTTTTACTGACCATGACATTATCCTTCACTTTCTTATATTAGACTTACTTCATACTCCTCTATCCATGAGTGAATTCATGGATCAAATAGATGAGAAGACAAATCATACTTATCTCTATGATGAATCAACACTTAGAAAGAAACTAAAGGAATATGTCAAGGAAGGACTTCTTATCACAACTAAGAAAGGTAAGAAGATCTATTATCGATTAAGTAAAGATTATATCATTCCTCATGATATTCTTGATTTCTTTAGTGAAGTATCTCCTTGTGGTGTCATTGGTTCTTATATACTTGATAAACAGGAGAAAGAAGATTCTATCTTTGGTTTTAAACATCATTATTTGACTCATGTATTAGACAGTGAAGTGCTTTATGATTTATTCAATGCGATACATCAGCATAAGTATGTTTCTTTGAAAACATCACGCAATAGAATAAAGGTGCTCCCACTTAGTATATTTATAAGTGTACAGGATGGCAGACAATATTTAATGGCTTATATATGTCAAAGTAAAAAGATGTATTCATTTCGTCTAGATCATATTGTTTCTATTAAATCTCTAGAGGAAGCAGAAGACTTTGAGATATATAGAAAAGAGTTAGAAGAAATGAAGAAACATCTATGGGGTGTAAGTTTTTCTAATGGTTCTTTAGAAACAGTAGAATTTACTCTACATCATGAGCCATGGGAAGAACATATATATAGACGATTATTACGTGAAAAGCGATGTGGATATGTAGAAAGATTGAATGAGAATACAAGTCGTTTCTATGCAGAAGTATATGATGTAAAGGAAATGATTCCATGGATTCGTACATTTATATGTCGTATTCAATCTATTTCTATATCGAATAAAGAAGTAGAAGACCAGTTTAAACAAGATTTAGAAGAAATGTATCGTTATTATGAGGAGGATGAAGATGATATTTCATGAAATATATAGTCTTTACTATAAGACAGTAGCTTGTCTTATACAGTCCTCATTTACTCATGTGTATGAAATAATAAATGAGAATGCATTCAAAGAAAGTTTTATGATGTTAGAAGAAGCGTTAGAAAGATGGCCTTTAGACAATATAGATGTATCTACATATCCTTTAACACTCCTGCAAAAGAGATGGTTAAAGGCTATTTCATTAGACCCTCGTATGCAGTTATTTTCTTATTCCTGGTCTTTTCTAGATGATGTAGAACCACTCTTTACACCTAATGATATCTATATGTTTGATCAATATAGTGATGGTGATCCTTATACAGATTTACAGTATCAGAAGAACTTTCATATGATCATGCAGGCTATTAAAGAGAAGTCTGGTTTAGCTGTTACATGGAAAACGAAGCAGAAGACAAGTTATGTTTTACCACAGCTATTGGAATATTCAGAAAAGGATGATAAGTTCCGTTTAGTTGCATGTGATGGCACAGTCATCAATGTTTCAAGAATAGAAGAATGTCATTTGACTGATCATAATGTTTCTAATACAACGAAACAAAGAGTAGAAAAATATGTCTTGATAGAATTAAAGAATGAAAGAAATACACTTGATAGAGTTCTTCTTCATTTTGCACATTTTAAGAAAGAAACAGAAAAGAAAGAAAATACTTATATAGTTAAACTTTTCTATGATGAATCAGATGAAACAGAGATGGTGATTCGATTGTTGTCATTTGGTCCTATGATTAAAGTAATAAAACCTTTAGAATTTAAACAACTCATAAGACAAAGACTAAAGAAACAAAAAGAATATTCCATTTAAAAAGGGCGATGATTCGCCCTTTTAGTAATTTCTATCAAATGATAAATATCTTGTTCCCTGGAAAGTAAGTTTCCCTTGGTCTCCTTCTACCATGAATCCATATTCACTTCTGGGTACTTCTAGTTCTATTCTATCGCCACTTTCTACTTCAAAAGTCACGTAGTAGGTTGTATCTGATGATGTCATCATATCCTGCTGGCTTGTATAAGTAGTATCTGCACGTTTAGTGACTATCTTTACTGGAACACTTAAACGTGGTGAATTATTATTCTTATGCCATGTACCAATACCACTTACTATTACATAAATAAACATACCAATCACAAAAACTGGTACTATTGTAAACATTAGATCAAACATAGGATTTTCCTCCTTATATATGGTTTTACTATAGTTTAAAATTATTTTTTTATAATCTTATCTTATTTAAAAGTGTAATGATTCGTATTTTAAAAATCTCTATCAAATGATATATATCTTGTTCCCTGGAAAGTGAGTTTTCCTTGGTCTCCTTCTGCAATGGATCCATATTCACGACCTGATACTCTAAACTCTGTTCTATCACCACTTTCTGCTTCGAAAGTAACATAATATGTTGTGTGTGAATCCCCATTACTTACATCGATATGTGCACGTTTAGTGACTATCTTCACAGGAACGCTCAATCGAGGTGAATTATTATTTTTATGCCTTATACTAATGCCTCTCACTATTATTGGAAGCAATAAAAGCAATACTACAATCACTGGAATAAATATTGTGGCGATTAAAATTTCATCATTCATTAGATCAAACATAGGTTTCCCTCCTTAAATATAATTTTACCATAGTTCGCAACTTTTTATCCATGATAATTAGTAGTTCATTCTTTATGATGTTGTTGAGGTGAGGACAATGATCAAAATAAGAGGAAAGAAAAATAATGCGATATGTTTTGCATCACAGATAGATGAAAAAGCTTTAGAACAGATTAAAAGAATGTGTGATTATGATCTTACTCTAGGAAGTCAGATTCGTATAATGCCAGATGTTCATGCAGGAAAGGGATGTACGATAGGAACTACAATGACTATTAAGGATAAGGTATGTCCTAATATTGTAGGTGTAGATATTGGGTGTGGGATGTATACAGTAAAGTTGTTGAATAAAGAAATTGATTTTAAGAAAGTTGATGAAGTATGTTCATGGATTCCTTCAGGAATGAATGTGTGGGATTCTCCTATAGAATCATTTGATTTAAAGAAGTTAAGATGTTATTCATCTCTTAAAAAATTATCTCATCTAGAGAAGTCTTTAGGAACACTAGGGGAGGGAATCATTTTGTGGAGATTGAACAGTCAATAAGTGGTGATTATTATTTGGCCATTCATTCAGGCAGTCGTAATCTAGGAAAGCAGGTCGCAGAAATATATCAAAGACGTGCCATTAATCTACATAGAGGCTGGGATGAATATGAACAAAGACGCCAGGAGATTATAAAAGAATATAAAGAATGTGGTAAGGCTCAGCAAATCAATCAAGTATTAGAGGAACTTAAGGAAGATTATGGAACTTTAGATATCCCAGAAGACTTATGCTGGTTGTATGGTGACGCACTCAATGATTATCTTCATGATATAGAAATTTGTCAGAAGTATGCAATGAGAAATAGAGAATTGATAGCTAGTATGATCATGGAAAAGACATCTCTTATAGAATTAGAGTCTTTTCATACTATTCATAACTATATAGATGTAAATGAAATGATACTAAGAAAAGGAGCTATACGAGCAGTAAAAGGTGAAAAAGTTCTTATTCCTATGAATATGAAGGATGGATCAATACTTGGAATAGGTAAAGGAAATAGGGAATGGAACTATTCAGCACCTCATGGTGCAGGAAGAATATTATCACGTAAACAGGCAAAAGAAATGTTGGATATTGAGGAGTATGAGAAGTCTATGGAAGGAATTTATACAACTTCTATTTCTTTAGATACATTGGATGAAGCACCACAGGCTTATAAATCAATGGAAGATATATTAGATGTAGTGAAAGAAACAGTGGATGTAATAGAGGTATTAAAGCCTGTATATAACTATAAGGAGCATGGAAATGAGACAAGAAATAATAAATAAGCTCAATGAGATTGAGAAGAAGGAACATGTAAAGATTATATATGCGATAGAGTCAGGAAGTCGTGCGTGGGGATTTGAATCTGTTGATAGTGATTATGATGTGCGTTTTATTTATGTGAGAAGAAAAGAAGATTATCTATGTCTAGATGAAAAATCAGATGTGATAGAACTTCCGATAGATGAAGTGTTTGATATAAGTGGATGGGATCTGAAGAAGGCTTTAAAGCTTCTCTATAAGTCTAATCCTTCACTTCTTGAATGGTTTGCATCACCTATTGTGTATAAAGAAACAGAGGAAGCGTCTTATATCAAAGAAGTCATTCCTTTCTATTTCTCATCAAAGAAACTCTATTGTCATTACAAACGAATGGCAAAAACACATTTAAAGTATGTGGATAAAGAACAGATACCTGTAAAGAAGTATCTCTATATTCTTCGCTGTATATTATCAAGCCAATATATTCTAGATTACAAGAAGCAGCCTCCTATAGAAATAGAAAGACTGATAGAATGTGAGCTTCCCGAAAAATTAAAAGAAGATATGAATCAGCTATTAATGATTAAGAAGAGTAGTGATGAAAAGCAGTGTGCCAATCATATGTCTTCTTTAGATGAGTTTATGATGAATAGTTTAAAAGAGGATATGCCTTTTATTGAAGATAGAGAAGTATCATGGGATAGGTTGAATGATGTATTTAGGCTTATAATAGACGCATATCAAAATGATGTATAGAAATATCATGTGATGTGTTTTAAGAACTACCATTGAAAAAATGCCCTATATATCAATTATAATTTGCTTTCTCAAAATCATATAACGAGATTAAAGAGAAATGAAATATTATTACAATTTGTAAACGTATATTGTTGACATATCATTTAAAACTCATGTATACTGATGTCGAAGGATTGTTACTTTAAGTAGGCAAGACCGTCATTCATAGGCCCTTTTTAGGGTATTGTGAATGCGGTCTTTTTTTTGTTTCAATCTATCAAATTTAAGAGTGGAGGTGAAATCTTTAGTCTTATCAACAAAGAAAGAGGTGAAATAATGAAAGGGAAAAAAATTGTTGAAGTAGGCTTAGCTGCAATTATTGCGCTATCGGGAGTTGCTTCTGCAGCTGCACCAGCTTTTGCGGCACCTAATGTGATTTATCCAAATGTACAAAGCTACACAAAGGATTCAGGCACATTTACATTGCCAAAGAAAAGCCGTTTACTTGTGGTTTCAAACGAAAAGACACTTAATAATGAAGTGTTATTACGTGATTTGAAACGTGCAAGTTCGCAGCTCGTAGACAAAGGTGTTTTATCAGAAGCACCACAGATTGTATTTGGTACATTAGAAAAAGCGGTAGATAATGACATCATTGTAAAAATGGGAACTAATCCAGATTTAACAGGTAAAAATGATGCTTATGCAGTAGATATTAAGAATAATATTACTATTTCTGCAGAAAATGAAACAGGAATCTATTATGGTTTAACATCTGTTATTCAGATGTTAATTGATAGTGATCGTGTTCTTACTAAAGGGAACATTGTTGACTATTCTGATGTAGAAGATCGTTCTTTCCATTTAGACTGTGCAAGAAAGTTCTTCACAAAAGATTGGATTATTTCATTAATTAAAGATTTATCTTGGCAGAAATACAATTCAATTCAGCTTCATTTCTCTGAAAACGAAGGTTTCAGATTACAGAGTGATACTCTTGAAGCAATTGATGGCTTCCAGTATGTAAACAACCAGTATCTCACTAAACAGGATATGTTAGAAATTATTCAGGTTGCAAATGAATATCATATCGAAGTTATCCCATCTTTAGACTCTCCAGGTCACCTTGGTGCAGTTCTAAGATATTTACCATCTGACTATAGCTGTGCAAGCTTATTCCCATCTGATGGTAGAAGAGCACAGTGCTTTAATATCTTTACAAATGACGAAGCACGCGGCTTCTTAATCGATTTAATGACAGAATTTATTGATTTCTTCTCAGAAACTGGATGTAAGAGATTTAACATTGGTGGAGATGAATTCTTAGATAAATTCTCTAACTTCTCTAATGAACAGTATGTACAGATCATGGAATACTTCAATGAAGTATCTGCAATCGTTAAGTCAAAGGGTATGACTCCTAGAACTTGGAATGATGGTGTGATGTATGGAAATTATACTGGTTATAAGTTAGATCCAGATATCGAAATCTGTTATTGGGCTGCTCCACAGAACTGTGCAAGTATCGAAAAGTTTGTACAGAACGGTAACAGAGTTATCAACTTCTCTGATATTTACATGTATTATGTATTATCTTCTTGGTGGTTACAAAATGCATGTCCTGAAGGAGATAGAATTTATAGAGAATGGAATCCAGGTAAGTTCTCAACATTACAGGGTGGTATTCCACAGACTTATAATAAACCTTATGCAAACTTTATAAAGGGTGGTTCTTATGCAGTTTGGTGTGACGATCCTGGTTATATGACACAGGACTCAGTGGCCAATAACATCTTCTATAGAACACGTGCAACTGCTTATAAAATGTGGAATACATCAGATTCAATGCCTGAATATGCTGATGTAAAGAAGGCATTTGATAAGATTGGACGCGTTCCTGGTTATAAGAGCATCTTACCAGAACCAGGTCAGGTTCTTTATGAAGGACAGTCTGTTGCACTTACAATTGAATATAAGAATGAATTTGGACAGACAATTGAACCTACAGAAACTTTATATGGCTTAAAGGACAATGAATACACTATTGAACCTAAGGAACTTTATGGTTATAAGTTCGAAAAGGCAAGTGAATCATTAACTGGTACATATAAAGAAAATAAAACAATCACTTTAACTTATAAGACATTTACTGATAAGGAAGCATTAGCTAAAGAAGTGAATAATGCATTAGTGATTAAAGATTATATTCCTGAAACAGTGAAGGAATATAAAGAAGCTTTAGACGCTTCGAAAGACGTTAAAGAAGATCCTACAGCAGGACAGAAGAAAGTTGATGAAACATTAGCTGCACTTCGTACTGCAAAAGAAAAAGCTGTAAAGGCTAAATTCTACAAGTTATATGTAGAAGCTTATTATCCAGTAAGTGATGCGGCTTATGCATCTGGATATCAGGCTTATATGAATGCCGTTAATAACGGAAAGAACACCCTTAAAGATGAAAACTTAGATGTTGAAACAGCTGAAGCTGCCTATAACAACATCATGAATGCAAAGAAAGCATTAATTAAGAAAGCTGCAGACAAGCCTACTATTTCTGCAACTAAAGGATATTATGGCTGGTACTCATACAACAACATGATTGACGATAACCGTAATTCTAAGTGTTGGTTTGGTGCTGACCAGACAGCTGGTGATGAAGTATTATTCACATTCCCAGGTAAAGTAAAATTATCAGGTGTGAATGTTGTACAGGCAGACCAGGGTGATATCTTACGTGATGCTGAAGTTCAGATTTCTGCTGATAAGGTAAACTGGACAACAGTAGGTACATTAAAGGGTACAGATCCATTAGAAAAGAGATTTGACTTTGATGCTCAGGAAATAAAGTATGTAAGAATCTACATCAATTCAGGATATGGTGCTTGGTATCAGATTTCTGAAGTTGAGTTCGTATTAGAATCCATTGGTGAAGATACTACATTAAAAGACTTGATTGAAAAAGCTAAGGAAGAAGATTTAGAAGGCAAGACAGTTGCATCTAGAGATGAATTCTTAGAAGCTCTTATTGAAGCTCAGAAGGCATTAGTGGCTGAAGATATCAAAAATGAAGAAGTCATCAATCGCTTAAATAAGGCTATTGAAGGTTTAGTTGATGCACCTGTTGTGAATACAGATGCACTTGATGAAGCAATTGCTAAGGCTAATGCTTTAACTGAAGAAGAAGTAAATAAAGCAATTAAAAAGAACGTTGAAGTATTCAACAAAGCATTAGCTGATGCTAAGGCTGTTCTTGCAAAGGATGAACCTACTCAGGAAGAAATCGATGCAGCGGCTAAGGCATTAAATGAAGCGTTAGATGGATTAAAGGTTCTTAGAGGTAATCCAGAAGCTTTAAATTCAGCTCTTGAAGCTGCTAGTAAGAAAGACGAAAGCAAATATACTGCTGAATCTTGGGCAGCATTAATGGCTGTAGTAGAAGAAGTAAAGGCTATTGACTTAGAAAATGCAACTCAGAAAGAAATTGATGAAGCTGTAGCTAAGTTAAATAAATCAGTAGATGCATTAGAAGAAAAGGTTGTTATTGAACCAGAAAAACCAACTGTTCCAGAAAAGCCATCTGAAAAACCTACTGAAAAGCCAACAGAAAAACCAACTGAAAAGCCAGAAATTAAACCAGAAGATAAGAAGGATGACACTGTTAAGACAGGTGATTCTACTATGATCTTTATTATGGTTGCATTAATGGCTGTTTCAGCTATCGTTTATATCTCTTTGAAAAGAAAAAAATTAAATTAATACGTAAGAGGTAGGTTTGCCTGCCTCTTACTTGATAGGGAATAATACAATGAACAAGAATAATATGAAACGTGTGTTAATGAGCGTTATGCTCGTTTCTTCTATGACTCTTTCAAGTGGTGCTATTGTGGCTCAAGCGTACAATGGTACATCAGCTATTACTGAAAGAACAATGACTAATGAACAGCTCGTTGCTGCAACAACACCTATCCTACAGTCATATACTAAAGATGCATCTGATAAGACATGGGTTATGACTAAGGATTCTAAGTTCGTTATTGTAGCTAATGAAGCTAACTTAAAGAATGAAAGACTTGCTGAAATTGTTAAATTAGTGAATTCTGAATTCATGGCAAAACAGATTGTTTCTAGTGATGCTCAGGCTATGCTTTATAATCAGGACGGAACACCAACTGATATCACTATTGATATTAAGCCTGTATCAGAAATTACTGATAAGACTACAAGTAAAGAAGCTTATAAGATTACAATTGATGACACTGGTATCCATTTAACTGGTGCAAGTGAAACAGCTGTATTATATGGTTTACGTACTATTGAACAGCTTTCAATTGCGAATAATAACACTTTAGCTTATGGTGAAATCGTAGACTATCCTAATGTTGCTGAACGTCGTATTCACGTAGATATGGCTCGTAAGTATATTTCTAAAGAATGGTTCATCAGACAGATCAGAGAAATGTCTTACTTCAAGATGAATGCAATCCAGATGCATTTCTCAGAAAACCTAGGTTTCCGTATTGAATGTGAAACAGATCCATCAATCGTATCTGAACAGCATTTAACTAAAGCTGATGTAAGAGAAATTCTTGCTGAAGCAAAGAAATATGGTGTGAAAGTTATTCCATCATTTGACTCTCCAGGCCATGTTGACCAGATTTTAAGAGCACATCCAGAATATGGACAGAAAGATAAATATGGTAATAATTATAAATCAGGTTTAGATGTTACTAATCCTGAAGCGATTAAGTATATTTATAGCTTATATGATGAATATATGGAATTATTTAAAGGATGTACAGATTTCCACATCGGCGGGGATGAATATATGGAATTTGACCGTGCACCTTTCACTACTCAGTACAAAGAAGTACTAGATAACTATGCAAGAGAAAACATTGATCCTAATGCAACTTGGAAAGATGTTATTGCGAAATATATCAATGACTTAGCAGAACATGTACATGAAAAAGGATTTACTCCACGTATCTGGAATGATGGTATCTACTATGGAGAAAATTCCTGGGGACAGAATAAACAGATGATCGAAATGCATAAGTATATCGGTATCGATTTCTGGAGCCAGATGTCTTGGAACCATAGTATCGCAAAACTTCAGACATTCTTAGATAAGGGTCATGATACTATTTATAACGTAAATGCTAGTTTCTTCTATTATGTATTAAGACCATCAATGCCAAATGATGGACGTAAACAGCATTCATTTGATAACTTGAATTCTGATAAGTTAATCTTTGATGAATGGACTCCAGGTAAATTCCAGGCTAACACTATTGCTGATGATAACCCAGCTATTAAGGGGGCTTCACTTGCAATCTGGTGTGATAAGGCTGATGTATGTGATGAAGATACTATTACTGAAGATATCGCAAATGAAATGCGAGCACTTGCTACTAAAGCATGGAATACAAAGTCTAATAGTATTATTTCTCATAACCAGTTTAAGGCTAATTATGCAAAGCTTGGACATGTTGCAGCATTTGATAAGGGTTCTACTTTACCAGATTCTGGATCAATCTTACCAGCTGATTCTTTAGGTAAAGTGACTATTAAATATGTAGATAAAGATGGTAAGGAATTAAAGAGTCCTGTAACTCGTTATGGTAATATCGGTGATGAATATAACTTCACTGCTGAAAAGATTTATGGTTATCGTTTAGTGTCTGATAAAGACAGTGCAACTGGTACATATAGTAAGAAGGGTGATACTTTCACTTTCACTTATGAAATCTACACAGATAAAACTGACTTAAAGGCTGCTTTAGATAATGCTTTAGATGAAAATGTATACATTGGTGCAACACTAGGTGAATATAAAACTGCATTAGATGAAGCACAGAAACTTTATGATGATAAGGATGCATTACAGCAGGATGTAGATGCTATCTTGACTACGTTAAATAATGCTAAGAAGAAAGCAGTTAAACGTGCTTATTATGCATTATGGGTAGAAGTAGAAAACCCAATGGCTGATAACGGATATGCATCAGGATATTCTGAATACTTAGAAGCTGTAAAGAATGGTAAGAAGGTTCTTTATGGTGAAGAAGTGACTGATGAAGCAGTAAAGACTGCATATGATGCATTAGTTGCTGCTAGAAATGGTTTAATGAAACGTGATGGTACTGTTCCTGGTATTGAAGCATCTGATGGATATTGGCAGTTAGGTGTATCTCCAAGTGATAAATATAGCTATGAAAAGATGTTTGATGGTAATAGAGAGACATTCGCTTGGTTCAATGATGCTCAGAAGGTAGGTAAACATATTACATTTACTTTACCTAAGACAGTAAATATGAGTGGTATTAAGATCTCTGCACCTGAAAGACCAGGCTCAGATATTATTAAGAATGCGGATATCATGGTTTCTACAGATAAAGAAAACTGGACAACTGTAGGTAATTTAAGAATGACTGCAGATACTCTTGAACAGTCATTTACATTTGATAAACAGTCAGTGAAGTATGTAAAACTTGTGATGAAAGAAGCAAGTGAAAGCTGGTATAAGATTGCAGAAGTACAGTTTACTTATGATCAAGTTGAAGAAACAACTGAACTTAAAGATTTATTAACAGAAGCTTATAACCAGGATTTAACTGATAAGACAAGTGATTCTGTTGATACATTCTTAGACGCATTAGTAGAAGCATAGAAAGCTTATGCAAGAGAAGATTTAAATAATGAGGAAGTAATCAATGCATTACGTACAGCTATGAAGAACTTAAAGGTAGTTTCTAAAGTAAATAAGGCTGATCTTGAAAAAGCAGTGACTAAAGCTGAAGCTATCTCTGAAGAAACATTAAATAAGGCTGTTAAGAAAGCACGTGATGCATTTACTAAGGCATTAAATGATGCAAAAGCAGTATTTGAAAATAAAGGTGCTTCTCAGGAAAAAGTTAATGAAGCAACTAAGAAGCTAGAAGACGCTATTAAGGGCTTAGATGTTCTTAAGGGTAATACAACTGCATTAGATGCGAAAATTGCTGAAATTAAGAAATTAGATGAAAGTAAGTATACTGAAGAATCTTGGACTGCATTAATGAATGTTGTCGCAGAAGCTAAGGGGCTTGACGCAGAAAATGCAACTCAGGTAGAAGTAGATGAAGTTGTGGCTAAGTTAACTAAGGCAGTAAATGCTTTAGAAGAAAAGGTTGTAATTGAACCAGAAAAACCATCTGAAAAACCTGAAATTAAGCCAGAAACAAAACCAGAAGTGAAACCTGAAACTAAGCCAGAAGTAAAACCAGAAACTAAACCAGAAGATAAGAAGGATGCTACTGTTAAGACAGGTGATCCAACTTCATTATTCGGATTAGTATCAGCTATGGCTTTATCTCTAGCAGGTTTTGTATCTGTGAAGAAGAAAAAAGGGGTTTTTAAAAAAATTGGTTGAAATTCGATATTTAACTAATGTACCTGCAAAGGCTGATTGTTAAATAACTGGTTGGATAACAATATCCCTAATAATAAATATTGTTAAATAATTGGTTGAAACTTAGGACGGTATCTTGAATGATATCGTCCTGTTTTAATATACCGATTGGTGTAAGATTGTTAAAAAAGTGTAAGCGTCAAATAAATACCGTCTACAAAAATATCTCCAGTCTAGGATAATCATATCCAGAAGAGAGATATTTTATGATCAGACAAAGTACATTAGACAAATGGAAACCAATTATTGATGGATATGATAAAAAGCAATGTTCATTAAAAGAATACTGTTCAATGAACAATATCAGTCAAAAATCATATACCAGAAACAGACTGCTGAACTATGGTCGTCATGAATCAAAAATGGATTCAGCTTTTCTTCCTGCTTTTATTGTTCCTGAAAGTAAAGAAGAGACGTTTTCTATCAATGGTGTATCTATTGCCATTGATACTTCTATTGATGATGAAATTTTAAAAAGAATCATAAGAATCTGTTCAGAACTATGAATCTGTTTGAAAAAATCAGTCACATCTATATACAAGTAGAACCGTGTGACCTTCGAAAAGGAATCGATGGCTATGCAGCTTTAGTAAACAGTGAATTCAACATGGACCCAATGGACAGTAACAGCCTCTATATTTTCTGTAACAGGAATCACAATAAGCTGAAGTGTCTGTACTATGACGGAACTGGTTTCTGGCTTTTATATAAGCGACTGGAATCCGGTACATTTAAATGGTCAAAATCTGCTGATGAAAAGTTTCTGGAAATCAGTGAACAATAGCTGAAATGGCTTCTTGAAGGATTGAAAATGGAACAAAAAACCGCCTTCAAAGAAAGCAGAAAAATGTATGTCTGAAGTGCTGATTTTATGCATAAATATGCCATATTCCGACAATTTCGTGGTACAATAGATATATGGAAACAGAGAAGCAATTCAAGGAAATATTCGGAAAAATGTCACATGATCAGCTGCTTGATTATGCATATAAACTGCGCACGGAAGTAGAAACCCTTCAGGAAAAGAATTCTTCTCTGAAGCGTGCAATGTACGGCCGTAAAAAGGAAAATGTAAATATCGATCAGCTCTCCCTTTTCAATGAAGCTGAACTGATTGATGAATCTTCTAAACCTGATGAAGTAAAGGATGTTGATATTCCAGAAGATACAGCTTCAGCCAGAAAACGTGGAAAGAACAAAAATCTCAAGACAATCAGAGAAAAGGTTATTGATATTACCATGGATAATCCAGTATGTGATATCTGTGGTGGAAAACTGGTTGAAATCAAACCGAAGATAACAAAAAGACTTGTATATGTTCCATCTCAATTGTATGTTGAAAAAACTGTTGTTCATCAGTATGTCTGTCATGAATGCAGCGAACGGGAAGAAACAATGTATATCTTTCAGAAAGAAGGATATGTAGAACCAAGACCATTGTTGAAAGGTTCTATGGCATCATAGTACTAGGGAATAGGTTCATGATGAAAACAAGAAAAAAACCATGGAATAGAATACAAAGAGAAAAGCTAGCGTTGAAGATCGCTGCTCCAAGTTCGTATAGATGAGTAGAGAGGATTTATGTGTATGGTAGAAAAGTTTTATGATAATAGAAATTTTAAAATACTTAAAATAAACAAAAAAACAGAAAATATTAGTATGTTGATCATTGTGTTATGTACATTGCTACTATTGGTATTTTTTTTAAAGATTAGAAGATTTTATATTAATGATATAGGCTTGTTTTTTTCTGCATTTGGAGCTGTGCTTATTTCTGTTTTTCCTTTTAGTATTGTACATGAATATATACATTTGCTATCATATCCGAAAAAAAGTAGAAAAAAAATAATATTCAAAATGAAGAACTTACAACCGATAATATCTGTTGAAAGTGATGCGAAGATGAGTAAGTGTAGAACTCTAATAATGTTAATATCTCCGACGCTTGTCTTGGCAATTATTCCTATTTTTTTATCATTCATTATAAAAAAATTGATTCTTATGACTTTTCTTACTTTTTTTGGCTTTTCAAGCTTAGCAATGTCGGTAAGTGATATATATTTTTTTATTGTTATATTGTTAAAAATGAGAAATAACGAACTTTTTTATCAAGAAGATAATAAGATTTATTTTTTAAAAAAATGAAGTTTTTTAGGCTGTTGTTCCGTACCACAGCCTTGATGTCCTGGTTCTTTTGATCTTGATCCGATACAAAAGAACAGGATATATATACTATTTGTTCATTAGGAACACTTCTATAGTACATATCCTGTTTTTCTTTATCTAGACGGTATTTATTTGACGCTTACACTTTTTTAACAATCTTACACCAATCGGTATATTAAAACAGGACGATATCATTCAAGATACCGTCCTAAGTTTCAACCAATTATTTAACAAAAATATTGTAAACATTTTATGAATTCCAACCAATCTATTTTTTAGAGAGTAGCACTCCGGAATTCAAATTTCTCATTTTCCAACCAGAAATTTAACATACCCGAAAAAAGACTAAATCTTTGAAGGGATAGTGTAATGCTATCTCTTCTTTTTTTTACAAAAGAAGTGAGATGTTTAAATTATAATGTGAAGTGAATATGATATCATAGATATAAGAGAGGGGTGAGCATAATGAAGGATGCTTATATTAATGGAAAAATAATAGATGGTACCAAGGAGATGCAGGTTAAGGAAGGTTACGCTATTCTTGTAGAACAGGGTAAAATTACAAATATTCTTTTACAAGAAGAAGCTGATTTAACAGGCTTTAATGTAGTGAATTTAAAAGGAAACTATATTATGCCAGGTCTTATTAATATGCATGTACACTTAGCTGGTAATGGGAAACCACAAAAGAAACAGAGAGATAATGCAAAGTTAGTAAACTTCTTAATGAGTAATCCACTTACTCGTGCTATTGCTCATAATATGGTGAGTGGTTTTGCGGAAATGGAGTTACTCAGTGGTGTCACTACGATTAGAGCAGTAGGTGGTATTAGAGATTTTGATACACGTGTACGTGATGAAATTAATTGTGGGAAGAAGAGAGGTCCACGTATTTTAGCAGGTAATGAAGGTATTTCAGTCCCTCATGGTCATATGGCAGGGAGTGTAGCAATTGCAGCTGAAACAATTGATGATGCACTTTTACAGGTAAGTAAAGCAAAGGAGCAGAATGTCGATTTAATTAAATTAATGATTACAGGTGGTGTTCTAGATGCAAAGGAAAAGGGTGTTCCTGGAGAATTAAAGATGGCTCCTGAAATGGTTAAAGCGGTTTGTAATAAAGCACACGAATTAGGCTTTAAAGTGGCTGCGCATGTAGAATCATCTGATGGTGTAAGAGTGGCTTTAGAAAATGGTGTAGATTCGATTGAGCATGGGGCAAAACTCGATGATCATATGATTCAGTTATTTAAAGATAATAATGCATTCCTATGTACAACATTATCACCAGCCTTACCATATGCTTTATTTGATCGTTCTATTACTAACGCATCGGAAGTAGAACAATTCAATGGTAAAGTCGTATTTGATGGAATTATAGAATGTGCGAAACAGGCATTAGAAAATGATATTCCTATTGTATTAGGTAATGACGTAGGATGTCCTTGGATTACACAGTATGACTTCTGGAGAGAACTATATTACTTTCATAAGTATGTAGGTGTAAGCAATGCCTATGCGATTTATTGTGCGACATTACAGGCGGCTAGAATGGCTGGTATTGATGATGAAACTGGTTCTATTGAAGTAGGTAAGTCAGCCGATATGATTGTGATGGAAGAAAATCCATTAGATGATTTACTGACATTAAGACATATTGAATCTGTTATCATGAGAGGTCATAGAATTGATCATCCTACTAATAAGATCAATGAACAGGTAAAAACTGAATTGGATAAGTTCTTATAATCCCTTCTGACGAAGGGTTTTTTGAGTATTTACACACAATATATATGAGTTCACTACTATTTATGTGTATGAGAAAAAAGCGATTATTAAGTAATAATATAGTTGTAGTAGAAGAGGTATTTCCCTTGTTGATATAATGAAATAGAGGAGGGAAGCTCATGAAAAAATTAATCACATGTCTTGTGACTATTGCTTTGTGTCTGTTCCCATCCACGACATCAAGTTATTCACAAGAGAACTGGGTAGGTTCTTGGTCTACAAGTCCTGTGGAGTTTAGTGTCCAGAAATTCTTTGGGAATCGTTTTAAGGATTTTGGATTACGTCATCTCACATTCAGAACTGTGATTAAACCTACATTAACGGGTGAAACAGTACGTCTTACATTCTCTAATACATATGGAACAGGTCCAATGACTATTGATGCTGTCACTATTGCGAAGACAATAAGTAAACAGCGTATTAAAGTCCATACAAAGAAGAATGTGACTTTTAATGGGAGTAAGAAAGTGACTCTTAGAAAGGGAGAAACGATTCATTCAGATCCATTAAATTATCATGTAGATGCATTAGAACCAATGACTGTTTCTATGTATATGAAAAATACAGAACAGTTAAAAACATTTGGTTTAATTGGGGGTACAACTTATATTAGTTCAGGTAATCAGGTCAATCTTCCTGCAACAACAGGTGTACCAATGGTATTAAATGGAAGCTTTGGGGAATATGATGTAATTCCATTATTTACAGGTTTAGATGTAGATAGACCAGATGCATCATCCACTGTCATTATTGGAGACTCCACACTAGCAAATGATATTCCTATACTTTATTCTACAAAGCAGCATCTAGCTAATGTGCATAATGTAGGTGTCTTACAGCAGGCTATTAAGGGTAATCGACTATGTGCTGATGGAGCAGGTAGACTTGGTATGGCTTATGGTGAATCAATGTTGAAGAGATATGAGAGAGATGCTTTAAATCAGCCAGGAGTAAAGAATATTATTATCAAGGTAGGATGTAATGATATTATTCATCCTAATTGTAAGAGTATGATGGGGATTGCACCTAAAGTAACAACTAAAGAGATGATTGATGCTTATAAGGTACTTATTAGAAAAGCACATCGTAGAAATATTAAAGTCTATTTAGTGACACGTTCTGCTTGGAAAGGTTATACACGTAATATATTAAATAAGGGTGATGACATTGAGTGGACACTTGAAATAGATCAGATGAGAAAAGATATTAATGCATGGATTAAGACAAATCCTGCAGATGGATACATTGATCTAGATGATTTATGTCAGGATGAAGACTGTACAGAGTTAAGAAGTGAGTATGTAACAGATGGGGTTCATTTCACATTAGAAGGACAAAAAGCAGTAGTAGAAAAATTACCAGTAAGATTATAGAGGATAATAAGATGAATTCTAAGAAAAAGATGATTGGAAGTATTATTGCAGTTTTATGTATTTGTGTGATGGCTGTATTTGTATTCCCTAGTCCTAATGCATATTTACTAAAAGTTGATGTAAGTGGTGAAAAGAAGACAGGTTATTCTTTATATAAGTCTACTTCTATTTCATCTAAGATGAAGAGACTTGAGTTTAGTACACAATTACCAGAAGGTGTGACAAAGTATGATGAAAGTAAAGCACGTTATGGATCACCTAGTTATAATCTAGTATTAAACGGAACGACATATCGCTTCTATAGACTTGCAAGAGATACAGATGTTCTTGTAACTAAGACAGGTAATAAGTCTAAGGAATATGCACGTATGGATAGAGAGACATATCAGAAGGTTGCATCTGCCAGTAGTTATGTTGAATATGATTATTTAGATTATTGGAATTAAGAGAAAGAGGATTGACTCTATAATAGAATCAATCCTCTTTTTGTCTGTTGATAAAAGCATTTATGCTAAATCCATCTGGATATAATTTATGTAGTTTATCTAGGTTACCTTGTAAGATAGTATCTAAAGGAACATCTAATGCAGTAGCAGCTTCGGCAAGATACCAGGCTATATTATCTAATTCTTTAATAAGATGATTTTTGTCCCTGCATCAATATCCCATAACACTATTCATAAGTATATCTTTCTTATTCAGTTTAGGGATTCAGCGTTCTTAACGCTTCTTTTTGTATTCATTGTAGTAAAGAAAAAGCCCTGAATAAATCAGGACTTTAAGTGTTGAATTAATTATTTGCTAGCTTCTTCAATAGCAACTGCAACTGCAACAGTAGCACCTACCATTGGGTTGTTACCCATACCGATTAAGCCCATCATTTCAACGTGAGCTGGTACTGATGAAGAACCTGCGAACTGAGCATCACTATGCATACGACCCATAGTATCAGTCATACCATATGAAGCTGGTCCTGCAGCCATGTTATCTGGATGTAATGTACGACCAGTTCCTCCTCCTGAAGCAACTGAGAAGTATTTCTTACCCTGTTCGATACATTCTTTCTTATATGTACCTGCAACTGGATGCTGGAAACGAGTTGGGTTAGTAGAGTTACCAGTGATTGATACATCTACACCTTCCTTATGCATGATAGCTACACCTTCACGTACGTCATCTGCACCATAGCAGTTAACCTTAGCTCTGTCACCATCTGAATAAGCAGTTCTAGATAATTCTTTAACCTCACCTGTGAAATAATCGAACTGAGTTTCAACATATGTGAAACCATTGATTCTTGAGATGATCTTAGCAGCATCTTTACCTAAACCATTTAAGATAACTCTTAAAGGATGCTTACGAACTTTGTTAGCGTTTAATGCGATCTTGATTGCACCTTCAGCAGCTGCGAATGATTCATGTCCAGCTAAGAAAGCGAAACACTGAGTTTCTTCATCAAGAAGTCTTGAACCTAAGTTACCATGACCTAAACCTACTTTACGATCATCAGCAACTGATCCAGGAATACAGAATGACTGTAAACCAATACCGATTGTCTTAGCAGCATCAGCAGCCTTAACGTCACCTTTCTTGATTGCGATTGCAGCACCTACAGTGTAAGCCCAGCAAGCATTTTCGAAGCAGATAGGCTGAGTAGATTTAACGATGTTATAAACATCAATACCTTTATCATCACAGATCTTCTTAGCTTCTTCGATATCTTTGATACCATATTCGTTTAAAGTTTTATTGATCTGGTTGATTCTTCTTTCATAACCTTCAAATGTAATAGCCATTGTTCTACCTCCTAATTATTCCTTTCTTGGATCGATGTACTTAGCAGCATCAGCAAAACGTCCATAAGAACCTGTTGCTTTCTTAACAGCTTCATTAGCATCTTCTCCAGCTTTGATCATGTCCATCATTCTTCCAAGATTTACGAATTCGTAACCGATGATCTGGTCATCATTATCTAAAGCAACTCTAGTAATGTAACCTTCAGTTAATTCGAGGTAACGAGGACCTTTCTTCTTAGTAGCATAAGATGTACCTACCATTGATCTTAAACCTTTACCTAAGTCTTCAAGACCAGCACCAACTACTAAACCACCTTCTGAGAAAGCAGACTGAGAACGTCCATAAACGATCTGTAAGAATAATTCTCTCATTGCAGTATTGATAGCATCACAAACTAAGTCAGTGTTTAATGCTTCAAGTAAAGTTCTACCAACTAAAGCTTCAGCTGCCATAGCTGCAGAATGAGTCATACCTGAACATCCGATAGTTTCGATAAGTGCTTCTTCAATGATACCTTCCTTAACATTTAAAGAAAGTTTACAAGCACCCTGCTGTGGAGCACACCATCCGATACCATGAGTGTAAGCAGAAATATCCTTGATTTCTTTAGAATAAACCCATTTGCCTTCTTCAGGAATTGGGGCACAACCATGATTGCCGCCCTGTTTAACGCAATACATTTCTTCAACTTCTTTTGAATAAATCATTTTTTTACTCCTTTCATTACTAAATGACTGTTGATTCAAGGTGAGGGTTATCACCTGTCAAAATTATATGACACCATGCTTTTAAAGTCAATGAAACTCAAGAAAACAGCATGTAAAAAATAGTATAAAAAGGGCTTAAAATAGCGTTTTTTAGGCTTATAAAGGTCTTGTGAAAAAATAAGCGTTTTCATTTTTGCATCAATGAAAATTACAGTATGTTAATGGGTTGGTGAAGTTAAAAAATTATTCATAATCTTGTAATAGTATTATAATGACAATGCAATGGAAGAAGGATAAACTTATGAAACATCAAAAGCTGACAATAAAACAGAAGAGAATACTGAAGAATATACTAGTTGTTGTATTACTTATTATTAGTTTTCCTAGCTATACACCAACACAAGTCATTATTAAAAGTGATCATATATTAATAAGTAACCATCTCTTATCTAGACCAATAGAATGTAGTAGTTTTGATGGACTTACTTATACAGGGCTAGATGGTAAGAAATATAGTCATAATAGTTATGTAGGTGTACAGCCTCTTACAATCTCTAATACAATAAGTTTTAACTCTTCTAAGACACTGTACAGTGCACCGTTCTCTTACTATGCCACTTCTACTACTGTTCCTGCAGGAAGTTATCATGTCACAAAAGAAGCAGGACGTTATATGTATATAGAAGGGAAGGGGTGGGTTTCTTCTCAATATGTCAGTATTGATGTCAATGATTCTATAGAAAATACAACAGGTATACCACTCTACAAAGATTATATGATTCCTGACTCGAGTAGTCATCGTACTCATTATGCAATGAGACCACTGTATATTACGATTCATACAACAGATAATACAAATAGAGGGGCAAATGCTTTAAGTCATGCCAAACTTCAATATACAGGTAATGTCAGATCAGCATCTTGGCATTATACAGTGGATGATCACAGCATCTACCAATCATTACCACTCAATCAACAGGCAGGACATGCAGGAGATGGTGTCATGCCAGGTAATAGTGCGTCTATCGCGATAGAAATATGTGTCAATTCAGATGGCCATTTATATATTGCAGAAAAAAATGCAGCCAAACTTGCTGCTGCATTATTAAAACAATATAACCTCAGTGTGGATCAACTCCGTATGCATCATGATTGGTCAGGTAAAGAGTGTCCTAGACCAATGATAGAAGGGCAGTCTGGGTCAATGAACTGGGACTCTTTTAAAAGACAAGTTTACAATTATATGAGAACAGTATAAAAAAAGGAAGCATGTGCTTCCTTTTTAAATGCCTATTCAATCATAATAGGTTTCTTCTCTTCGATCTTTTCAGGTTCAGTCTTAGGGAAAGTGATCATTAATTCACCATTGTCGAACTTAGCAGTGAAGTCTTCTTCTTTATAACCCTCACCAACATAGAACTTTCTTGAACAGCTTCCTGTATAACGTTCACTTCTGATAACCTTACCATTACTATCTTTTTCTTCCTTATCCTGATTAGTATTGGCTGCAACAGTCAAATAACCATCAGTCAAGTCTAGAGAAATATCTTCTTTCTTATATCCAGGAAGGGCAATATTCATTTCATAGTTGTTGTCTACTTCCTTAATATCACATTGCATTGCATTGGTAGTTGGACGCATCCAGCCATCATCAAACATATCATCAAACACATCATAGAAACCAGGTAAAAATCTCATAAATAACATCTCCTTTATTAAATTTAAACATGGGATTCTTCGTCTCGTGTTATGAACTATTCAATCATAATAGCTTTCTTTTCTTCGATCTTTTCAGGCTCAGTCTTAGGGAAAGTGATCATTAATTCACCATTCTCGAACTTAGCAGCGAAGTCTTCTTCTTTATAGCCCTCACCAACATAGAACTTTCTTGAACAGCTTCCTGTATAACGTTCACTTCTAATAACCTTACCATTACTATCTTTCTCTTCCTTATCCTGATTAGTATTTGCAGAAACTGTTAAATAACCATCAGTCAAGTCTAGAAAGATATCTTCTTTCTTATATCCAGGAAGGGCAATATTCATTTCATAGTTATTGTCTACTTCCTTAATATCACACTGCATTGCATTAGTTGTTGGAGTCATCCAATCATCAAATAAATCATAGAAACCAGGTAAAAATCTCATAAGTAACATCTCCTTTATCAAATTTTAACATGGGATCATTGATCTCGTGTAATTAGTAGATTGTAATTGATTTCTTTTCAACTCTCTTTGGTGCTTCTTTTGGTACAGAAATCATTAATTCACCATTATCAAATTTAGCTTTGATATCTTCTTCAGTAAATCCTTCACCTACATAGAAGCTTCTAGAACAGTTACCACTATATCTTTCACGTCTTACAATACGTCCTGCTGTTTCTTCTTTCTTAGCAGATGCTGATACTTTTAAGTAGCCATCCTTAAGTTCCAAAGCAATATCTTCTTTCTTATATCCAGGAAGAGCGATATTCATTACATAAGTAGTTTCTGTTTCACGAATATCACATAACATTGTATTTGCCTTTGTAGGATTTTTAGATTCTGTATCAAATAAATCATCAAACATATCATTAAAACTTGGATAATATCTCATATTTGTTCGCCTCTCTCAACGTTTTTCTTATTTCTTAGTAACCTCTCTATCGATTACAACTATTATTATAGTCACTCTTTTAGCAAAGTCAACACTTGAGTGCTAAAAATTAGCACTTTCTTTTATAAAGTGCTAAAAAGAAAAGAACCTGCCTATTTGGCAGGTTCTAAGTCAATCGCTTTTAATTGATAAGCAGTCATATCGATATCTTTATTACTTATAATTTCAATAGTATCTGAATTGTTGTAAATACGTGTAGTAAAGGCATAAGCACCATCATTGATGAATAGCTCTAAAGAAGATGTGTCGCTAAACAAAGTCATATTATTCATTTCAGGAATTTTAATGTGTTTCACACCACGACCTGAACCACTTTTATTCATATCGATAGTGAGAAGACCATCTTCATAATTCATATTTATACCTCTTAAATGAAGTTTGAATGACTGAGGGAGGTCAGTTATATAGCATTCAAAAGAAGACGTATTCATTGTAAGAGATGTTCCCTGTACTTCTTTCTTCTCTTCTCTTAAAGACTTATATTCTTCAATAGGGAACTGATAGAGACTACTTTCGTGCTCAGTAATCTCTCTAAAGAGAGTGAAGGCATGCTGACGTCCTTCTTCTACGGTAGGATTTGTATAATCAATATCAGAAAGCCCCATCCAACCTGCCATGATCATACGACCTTTTTCATCTTTGAAGAACTGCTGGGCATAGATATAAAAAATATGAAACCAATGCCACTATTTTTTCAAAAAAAAGCATCAGATACTTCTGACGCTTTCTCCTTCTATAAATGTGAAGTCAATAAGTGTAGCACGTTCGACCTCTTTTTCTTCAATCATATCAAGAATAATCTGTCCAGCCATCTGACCAGCATGAGCATAATGGAACTTAATAGTTGTAAGGGCAGGGGACATTACAGTAGAAGTCCAATAACCACCAAATCCAGTCACTGAAACATCTTCAGGAATACGCAAACCGTGATCTTTTAGAATCTTCATACATCCCATCGCAATTGTATCTGTTGCACAGATGATGGCAGTAGGGCATGTATGATTCTTTAAGTAATCATTGAGTTTATCAATTGTCTTTTCAGCAGAGAAGTCTGTTTCTAGAAAATGAGGATGTACATCCTGTAAGCCATCATAAACACCCTGTCTACGAATGACTCCTACAGCCACATCTTTTCTGCTTACTCCTGCATATACAACACTCTTATGACCATTAGAATAAATATACTCACCTATCTTATAGCCTGCTTCATAATCATTGTTAATAACACTCACACCATCATCATAAGCCTGAGCCATAAAGACAATAGGAACAGAACTCTTAGAGGCAATATCTCTATGTGCCATTGTGATAGAAGTGGCAAGGAGAATAATACCATCCACTCTTAATTGTATAAGTTTAGTAATGGACTTGATTTCATCGAGTTCATCATGATTAGTATTAATGATGATTGTCGTATAATGATGCTTCTTTAAGAACTGATCAATATTCATCATCATACGACTAGAAGCATATGAAGTAAGAGTAGGGCATACAATACCCACAGTATGTGTCTTGTTGGCTTTTAAATTTGCAGCAAGCACATTAGGTTCATAATCGTATTCTTTTACAATCTTCTCTATCTTCTGCCGTGTTTCTTCTTTTACATAGCCGCCATTAAAATAACGAGAAACAGTTGTTTTAGACACACCTGCAACTTTTGCAATATCGGCCATAGTCATCTTCTTCATGTTAATCCTCACTAAATAAACTCATGATTTCTTCACCACTCATAGTCGTAATAGAACCACTGTTACCTTCCACAAAACGATCAGCTAAATCCTTCTTAGCTGCCTGTAATGTCTGAATCTTTTCTTCAATAGAATCAGCCATAATCAACTTATATACAAATACTTTATTCTTCTGTCCAATACGATATGCTCTATCTGTTGCCTGGTTCTGTGCAGACATATTCCACCAAGGGTCAAAGTGAATAACACCTTCTGCTGCAGTGAGGTTTAAACCAGTACCTCCTGCTTTTAAACTAATTAAGAAGACTGTTGTATCATCATTTTGATAAGCATCTACTAATCCTTTACGATCCGCTTTATCAGTATCACCAGTCAACATATAATAAGATGTCTTACTCTTATCTAATTCTTTTGCAAGAAGATTCAATAAGCTCTTAAATGATGAGAATACAATAATCTTCTTGTTATTATCTTTATATGTCTGAATAATATTTAAACATGCTTCCATCTTAGAAGACATATGTTTTACATCATCAAAGACAATACGAGGTTCACAACAGATCTGTCTTAACTTTGTCAACATCGCAAGAATCTGAATACGGTCCTTAGAACCATCTAAAGTCTTTAATAACTGATTAGCCTGTGCTAAATGAGCTAAATAGAGCTTCTTTTCATCTTCACTGAAGTCTACAAGTACAGTATTTTCAATCTTATCAGGTAAATCTTTTAATACTTCATTTTTTGTACGTCTTAATACAAAAGGTGAAATCATCTTCTGTAATTGTGTCTGAACCTCTTCATCATGATCCTTTACAATAGGTGCTTCATAATGAGATTTAAAATAACGATAGTTATATAAATAGTCTTTATTTAAGAAATCAAAGATGGACCACAATTCAGCAAGTGAGTTTTCAATAGGTGTACCAGTTAATGCATAGCGTTGTTTACCTTCTAATGATTTAACTGCAATCGCATTCTTAGTCTTCTGATTCTTAATATACTGTGCTTCATCTAAAACAATAAAATCAAATACAATACCCTTATATTCCTCATAATCCTTACGAATATAATCATAAGAAGTAATCATCACATCAAACTGCTTATAGTTTTTAATAATCTCTTTACGTTCCTTTGCACTTCCCATTACACAAGTCACCTTTAAATGAGAAGAGAACTTATTAAACTCATCCAACCAGTTTAAAATCAATGAAGCAGGACAAATAATAATAGAAAAGTGATGTTCATTACTTTCTAATAAACTCATAATCTGGATAGTTTTACCCAAACCCATATCATCTGCAAGAATACCACCAAAATGTAGATCATTCATAGTAGAAAGCCATTGGAAACCTTCTTTCTGATAATCTCTTAAGATGGCATCATAGCGTTCATTTAATTCATGTTTATGATGTGTATAGTTCTTTAAATGATCCAATACATCCTTAAATGATTCTTCACGATTGACCTGTACATACTGGAAGTCCTGTGTTGCTAAGTCCATTTGATGTGCTCTATTTAGATTTAAATCAATTGTACCATCTTCAGAAATATCTTTAGGTAGAATATGATACTGATCCATCATATTGCCTAACTCATCTAATTCATGTGTATCAATATATAATAACTGACCATTCTTTAAACGATGATAACGTTTCTTTTTCTTATGACTCGCAATAATATCAGCTAATTCTTCTTTAGGCACATCTAAAGAATCTAAGTCCATTTCTAATAGATTATGAGAGACCTTGATACCAACAGATAAGTTCATAGACTTCTTAGAACCAATTGCCTGTAAAGAATCAGATACATAAACATCTGTAATCTTATTAAGATGTCCTAAACCATCATGAATCATATCTATTGTTTCATCACGATGTGTATCAAAACGCATAGGTCCTGACATATCATCAGGATTATATTTCTCTAAGAAATTAATAATGAGGTCTGCTTTCAAAGAATGAGGTACATCTTCTTTAAGAAGATCATGTGTTCCATCCTCATATGTTCCAATTAGGCTAACTAAAGCATATTCATCTTCATCTACATCTGCATAGATTTCTAGATGTGATTCCTCTTGGATTGTATCCTCTAAACCTACATACTCAATATATTTCTTTGTAGGAGAAATAATATAACGAGTAAAGTTTTCTAACTGTTCATGCGCTACATAAAGACGCTGTAATGTATCAAAACGATTCAATAACTCAATAGTAACACCCTGTTTATCAAAAGGGTAACGAGTGATAGTAAAATCTGAAGGTGTATATTGATATAAACATCTCTTACCAGCGAAATAAGGTGCTATATTTGTTTCTAGTTCTAGAATTGTATCATGTTTATCCTTAGTCACTGATACCACAGGATGTAATTCATCTTCTATACATTTAAAATTATGAAAAGATGCAGGAATAGTTGTAAGTAACTCCCATAAAGCATCAATATTCTCATTATCAATGAATAACGTATTATTATTAGCAAGATGAGAATGATAGAATCTCAGAATGAATTGGTAAATCTTTTTAGATGGTTCATCTAGAATATCAGGATTATGAACAAAAGATAAAGTCTTTCCATAAGCATGGTATTCATTATTCTGCATCTGTGTTACAAAGTTAGGAATACTCTTTACAATATAATCTCTTGCACGTCCTATTTTAAATGTTATATTAAAATTCCATCCATCTGCACGAAGCAGCTTTAAATGAACGGGTGTAGAACTTACAGGTGTAAACTGATTGACTAACTGATTTTTAACATAATCAGTCAGTGCATTGGTTTCCTTTTCTCTTTCCATTCTTCTAAATTCAGCCATCTGTTGTTCCCATAAAAGACGTTCTCTCATAGCACTCTTCTTTTCTTCCTGTGCACGCTTTTCTAAATCAACAGCATAACGATAAGGGAATGTATTAGGAGATAACTCCTGAACCTTTAAAATAAGGGCTCCTATATGTCCACAGGCTGTATATTCATCAGCATATATACAATTACAGTCTGTTGATACTATTTTAGAATTGGGATTCACAAGAACACGGGGAAGATAAATATTACCATTAATCATAACTTTACCAGATATATGATAATAACCACGATTATCTATAGTGATAGAAACATTTACAACATAATCTCTTCGATAATATTCTCGTGCAATATCACGGTTACGTGCTCTAGATACAACACGTTCAAATTCATTGTCAGTGATAAATAACATAGCAATTCCTCCTAATCTAACTAATTATATCATAAGAAAGAACACAAAAAAACTGGAATAAATCTTATTCCAGTTCAACAGGTTCCTGTTTTAGAGTTAGACCATATTTCTTTTCAATAATAGAAACAATTTCTTCTCTTGCCTGTTTTAAGTGAGCATAGCTTTGTGCACTTTCATTAATTAAGATCAGTGCAGCTTTTTCTGATACACGCATACCATAAAATGATTTACCCTTTAATCCAGCATGGTCTATTAACCATCCAGAAGGGACTTTATTACCTTCCCAGACAGGAACATTCATACTTCTTAAACGTTCTGCTTCCTGATCATCTAAATATACATTCTTAAAGAATGATCCAGAACTTGCCATTTCTTCTGGTTTAGGTAACTTAGACCAACGTATTTCAGTAACCATCTCTCTAATAGATTTAGGAGAAAAATCAGTAATCTGATGTTCTTCTACATAACTTTGTAAAGAAGTATAGAAAGGAGGAGTAAGTCTATCATGACTTAAATGAATTCTTATAGAGATAATCAAATAACGTCCAGCATCTTTACCCTGATTAAAGATGCTTTGTCTATAACCTAGATTCATATCTTCTTTCTTAATAGTGACATACTTCTCTTCCTTTAAATCATAAGCATGTACAGACTCTAATACCTGTTCTATTTCCTGACCATAAGCACCTACATTTTGGACAGGTGCAGCACCGACAGTACCAGGAATAGCACTTAATGCTTCAATACCAGATAAATTCTTTTTTGTAGTAAAAGCAACTAAATCATCAAGTAGTTCTCCACCCATTGCATCAATCGTCAATTCATCAATAAAACGTATACCTTTAATACGGTTTAAAAGAATAACCCCCTTGAAACCTTCATCTTTTCCAATTACATTACTTCCTGTACCTAGAATAAATACAGGTAATTGATGTTCTTTCGCAAATAAGTAAGCTTTTTCTACATCTTCTACGGTCTCTAATTCAATCACATAACGCGCTAGACCGCCTAGGCGCATTGTAGTGAGTTCTTTAATTTTTACATTCTCATTAATTTTCATAAAGTGCATTATAACACAGTTACAACAAAAGTAGAGGATTAATGATGGAATAATCTTTGATGAGTAAATGCGAGTACCATATCATACTTATCACAAGTATCGATAACATGATCATCACGGATAGAACCACCTGGTTCACCTACATACTTCACACCACTTTTATGAGCACATTCAATATTATCTCCAAATGGGAAGAATGCATCACTACCTAGTACGACATCTGTATTCTTCTTTAACCATTCTTTCTTTTCTTCTCTAGTGAATACTTCTGGCTTTACTTTGAAATAGTTCTGCCATACATCATCACCTAGCACATCTTCATAATCATCTGATACATATGCATCAATTGTATTATCCTTTTCAGCACGTTTTAAACCATCAGCAAACTGTAAACCTAATACCTTAGGATGCTGACGTAAGAACCATACATCTGCCTTATTACCAGCAAGTCTTGTACAATGAATACGAGACTGCTGACCAGCTCCAATACCAATAGCCTGACCATTCTTGACATAACATACAGAATTAGACTGTGTATATTTTAATGTAATCATAGAAAGGATTAAATCATGTAATGCATGTTCAGGGATATCTTTATTTTTAGATACAACATCCTTAAACATTTCTTCATTAATCACACAGTTATTTCTGCCTTGTTGGAATGTAATACCGAATACCTGCTTAATTTCTACTGGATTAGGTACATAGTGAGGATCCATCTGCAATACACAATAAGTGCCTCTTCTTTTCTTCTTAAGTATTTCTAATGCTTCTTTTGTATAACCAGGGGCAATAATACCATCACTGACTTCACGATTAATAAGCTTTGCAGTCACTTCATCACATACATCAGAAAGAGCACAGAAATCACCATATGAACTCATACGGTCACTACCTCTTGCTTTAATATATGCATTTGCGATAGGACTTAACACTTCAGCACTTTCCTTTACAAAATACATCTGTCTTTCTACTTCAGTTAAAGGTGTTCCAATAGCCACACCAGCAGGAGACACATGCTTAAAACTTGCAGCACAGCTCATATGAGTTGCTTCCTTTAATTCCTTCACTAACTGCCAGCTATTAAAAGCATCTAATAAGTTGATATAACCAGGTTTACCATTTAAGACAGTAAAAGGAAGGTCTCCTTCTTCCATAAACACCTTAGCAGGTTTCTGATTTGGGTTACAGCCATACTTTAATTCTAATTCTTTCATAGATTCCTCCAAAAAAAGAAGCCGACACATACTCTAGGCTTCTTTGCCCAGACGGTCGGCTTCTTCATTTGATTTATTATACTCCCTGTGGTCAATTCCACTTCCGTCAGTCATATAACTAATGTCATTATAGTAAAAAGGGGTTCATAAAACAAGTATTTTCATTATATAAAAATAGAATGTAAACGCTTGCATAAATGTAATTTTTAGGCTATAATTAAGTCAGAAAGAGAGGAGGAAGACCTCCTTAAAATATACATTCATCTCAAAGAACTTGGTCAGAAAGGAGAGATTCCCATGGGATACTGTGACTGAGTATCCGTTGAGGATACTCAATTAAATTAGGAAAAACGTATTTATCCACTAGTATGATTTATATGCTTTATTCATAATGTATGGTTTATAAGAAAGGTGGAAAACGGGAGATAGCTCCTGAATATAATAATAAGGTACGTTGATCTATATATTGGAAGGCTATAAAAAGGTTTTCTCATTTATCTATGATGCTGGAAATTGAATCCAAAAGATGTAATCCTAGTATCCAGCAGGAAAAGCTATGGTGATGTAAAAGCCATAGCTTTTTCATTTGAAACAAAAACCTCCTTGTCGATAGACAAGGAGATTTTTGCGCAGGTAGGCTCACTTAGAGTACTTCTACCGCTGGCGTAGTTGTATTGTATAGTATATGTATACTAACGTCAATTATATTTGTGAAAAAGCATCTATTTAACAATGAATTTCAATTTATGAAAATGCGTGTAAACGCTTGCATTTGTGTGAGTGATAATGTATGATATAAACGAAAAGAGAAGACAGAAGATAAAACATTAAATATAAGACATGTTACTTGACTTCCTAGTCTAATGAACCGAAAAGTAAATAAGTAATACGGCAATTATAGTAAGATTCGATCTTATATTCAGTGAGAAATGAAAATTTCTAATAAAATGTTGAACCCATAAAAAGTCTAATAATAAAAAGAACTCAATATCAATACGATGGGTTTGATAAATTATTCAAATGAGTCTAATGCTTCTCCTTATATAGCAAAAGAGGAATCCAAATGGGTTCCTCTTTTCATTAGCTTTCTTCTATTTCTAATAGTTCTAGATAACGTTCATTCTTTTCTTCTAAAGTCTTTTCAACTTCATCACGTTCTTTGCTTAATTCATCTAGTTTTTCAAAGTCCTGGGTAGAACCCATTTCTTCATCGATCTCAGTTAAACGTGTTTCTAGATTCATAAGAAGATCATCCATACCTTCTAGTTCTTTCTTTTCACTGAAGGTTAATCTTCTTTTTCTATTTTCTTTAGCTTGTTTACGATAATCTTCTTTCTGAGATTCTGTTTCTTTCTTAGTATTAGTGATATCAATAGAAGCACTATAGCCACCATTTACATAATGAATTTCCTGATCCTTAAAGACAAATAAACCATCTACAATACGATCTAGGAAATAACGGTCATGGGATACAGTAATCACAATACCTTTAAATGTATCTAGATAATCTTCTAATACATTCAATGTTTCAATATCTAAGTCATTCGTCGGTTCATCTAATAGTAATACATTAGGTGCACCCATTAATACCTTTAATAAGTAGAGTCTTCTTTGTTCTCCACCAGATAACTTACCAATTTGTGTATACTGGGCATGGTCATCAAATAAGAAACGTTCACACATATTACGAGCACTAAGTGTTCCTTCACTTGTTTCTAGATTATCACTTGTTTCTCTAATATAATCAATAACTCTCATTGTAGGATCATCATAATGGAAATGTTGCTGGAAATAGGCCATACGAATTGTATCACCAATAATAATCTCTCCATCATAATCAGTGATAATACCTGCAATCATATTGAGTAATGTTGTCTTACCACAGCCATTTTGTCCTAAGATACCAATACGGTCAAATCTCTTAAATAAATAAGAAAATGGCTTAAACATCACCTTATCAGGATAACTCTTAGACACATTCACTAACTCAATAGTCTTCTTACCTAAACGACTTGTAGTATCTATTAATTCAACAGTTCCTTTTTCTTGAATCTGTTCAATAGAAGATAATTCTTCAAAACGCTGTAAACGGTCTTTACTCTTAGTAGAACGTGCCTGAACACCTGCTCTGACCCATTCTAATTCTTTCTTTAAAAAGAGGTTTCTTTTTCTTTGTGCCTGTAAGGCATTATTTTCTCTTTCAGCCTTTAATTCTAGGAAGTGTGAATAATTGGCTACATAAGGGAAAATCTCACCTCTATCTAATTCATAAATCTTATTAGTAATACGTTCTAGGAAGTAACGATCATGAGTGACCATGAGTAATCCTTTAGAACGTTTTATTAAATACTTTTCTAGATATTCAATCATTGGTGTATCTAGATGGTTTGTTGGTTCATCTAGAATAAGTAAATCACATTCTTCTAGTAATACGATAGCAAGAGCTAAACGTTTCTTCTGACCACCAGATAAAGTACTGATCACCTGATCCATATCTTCTAAACCAAAACGTGTTAAAGAAGACTTAATAGAATATTCAGGGACATCCTTAAGAATATGTTTTGCTTCATTTAGAATCGTTTCATTATCTCTAAATACAGGATTCTGAGATAAGTATGCAATCTTTAGATCCTTCTTATAAGTAATAGCAGGACTGTCATGATGGGCAATCATTTTTAATAAAGTACTCTTACCTGTTCCATTGACACCAACTAAGGCAATCTTATCTGTATCCTCTACAATCATATTCAAGTTCTTATACAACTGCCTCTCACCAATTGCATAAGATAAATTCTGTATATTAATTAACATGTAGTCACCTCTATAATAGAGAGTGGAACAAATCATCCACTTCTTGTTTTCTCTTCTTAGTTTCTTTAGGTAAAACATGGAAGCATTCATCTAACACATCATTCTCATGTGCATTTAAACCTCTCTTTAATATGGTTTCACCTGTCTTTAAGTTTTCTAGATGATAATACCCTTTTTCATCAATTCTTTCAACAACCCACACGATATCATCTCCTCTTTGTTTTCCTCATTATAGCATGCTATAATGGGGAAAAGGAGCGTGAACTTTATGAATAATATGCTTTTATTTGGTTTATGTGTTGTTGTGCCGGTGCTTATTCCTTTAATCATCGCATTATTAGTTGCAGTGTTATGGAAAATAAAATAAGTACAAAAGGTGTATTCTTCCTGCTGATGACAGCATTTTGCTGGTCACTTGCAGGTTTATTTATACGCGCAAGCCACTTAAGTGGGCTGGGATTCTCAATGATGAGTTCTATTGTCGCAATACCTCTTAGTATGATTATTCATCATAAGAAGCTGGTATTCAATAAAATGACAGTTACAGTAGGGGTCTTTCAGTTCCTTATGAGTTTGACATTCATCTATGCCAATAAGCTGACATCAGTGGCTAATGCGATTGTATTACAATACTCGTCAACAATCTTTGTATTGATCTATCAATCAATTGATTTACGTAAATTACCGACAAAAAGACAAATGGGAATTATTGCGATTGTCTTTATCGGTATGGCACTATTCTTTGCGGATACGCTTTCCTTCTCGCATCTATTAGGAAATATACTCGCAATTATATCAGGAGCCTGCTTTGGAATGCAGTTCTACCTCAACAACAAAGAAGAGGCTGAAGCCTTCTCTTCGACAATATTTGCCTATATGTTCTCTCTTACAGTAGGTTTAATTGTCTTTAGAGGACTTCCTCACTTCCATATCACCGATGCCTTTGGTGTATGTGGTTATGGTTTCTTTCCAATGTGTTTAGGTGGTATATTTCTTGCATTAGGTATTTCTTGTACAGAAGCTTTTACAGCCAATCTTATTTGCATGTTAGAAGTCATTTTAGCGCCTCTGTGGGCTTTTATCTTCTTCCATGAAACAATATCCGGTATCAGTTTAATTGGCGCAGGAATGGTTGTAGGAGGCATTATCTTAAATTTAGTATTAGACTTTAAAAAAGCAGCCATCTAGGCTGCTTTTTTTGATTGTAGACCATTTCTACTTCGATATATTCATAATGTCCTCGATGGTCTTGTCTTTCAACAAATTGTCACACGCTTCATTAAGATCTACAAAAATAGAATCAATGGCTTGCTCTACTTTAGAGTCCTTAATGGCTTCTCTTCCATCTTCTCCATTGTGCCAAGTCACATGGATATAATCATTTGAGACAGATTTCGCGATCTCAGATAAAGTAATATTATCTGCTTCTTTATCAAGACGATATCCTCCATCAACACCTGCTTTAGCCTTAATAAGGCCAGCTTCTCTCAACTTGATCATAACACGTCTTACACGTACTGGATGAGTGCAAATATGCTTTGCAAGTTCATCACTAGAAATAAGGTCTTGGTTTTTACCTAAATAGACGAGAGCGTGGACAGCAATACTAAAATCACTAGTCATATGTATCACCTCCATATAAAACTTCTATTTATATTTCCATTTACATAATAATGCCTTTTGTAAATATTTACAAGAATATTTTGTAAAAAAATCACAAATGATACTTTAAAAAACCCTTTTGTAATCAACACTTTTACAATTTGATTTTTAAATATTGTAAAAGAAAGCATATCATTAGTAGTCATATTCTAAAAGTGATATGATAGGAGTAGATAAAGGAGGAATTGAATATGAAATTTTATCGTTGTGAACATTGTGGTAACGTTATTACTCATTTTGTAGATTCTGGTGTACCAGTAGTTTGTTGTGGTGAACCTATGAAGGAATTAACAGCAAATACAACTGACGCCGCAGTTGAAAAGCATGTTCCTGTAGTGAAAGTAGAAGATAATAAAGTAACAGTATCTGTAGGATCAGTAGAACATCCTATGACTGAAGCACACTACATTACATTAATTGTATTAGAAACTAAGAATGGCACTCAGTTCAAACAGTTAACACCTTCTGACAAGCCTGAAGCAGTATTCTATATTGGTGAAGGTGATGAAGTTGTTGCAGCTTATGACTACTGCAATCTTCATGGTTTATGGAAAGCATAATAGTACTAAAAAAAGCAGAGTAATCTGCTTTTTTTAGTACTTTAATGCTTCTTCGATATCCTTAATTAAGTCTTCTGGGTTTTCTAAACCGATTGATAAACGAATAAGTGTTGGATCAACACCTGCTTCTTTTAATTGTTCATCTGTCATTTGACGATGTGTATGACTAGCTGGATGTAGGATACAAGTCTTTGCATCAGCTACATGAGTGACGATATTAATAAGCTGTAAGTGATCCATGAAAGTCACTGCTTCCTTCTTATCACCTTTTAAACCAAAGCACATAACACCACATGTACCATGAGGCATATATTTATTTGCTGCTTCATGATATTTATCATCTTCTAGTCCTGGATAGTGGATCCATTCTACTTTTGGATGATTCTTTAAGTATGTAGCGACTTTTAAAGCATTTTCACAATGTACACGCATACGTGCTGGTAATGATTCAATTCCAATATTTAATAAATAACTATTAAATGGTGAAGGAATAGATCCTAAATCACGCATTAACTGTGCAGTGGCTTTAGTAATATAAGCTGCTTTTCCAAATCTCTTTGCATAAGTGATTCCATGATAACTATCATCTGGAGTTGTAAGTCCTGGGAACTTGTCTGCATGACTCATCCAGTCAAAGTTACCACTATCAATAATAGCGCCACCTACACCGGATGCATGCCCATCTAAATATTTAGTTGTAGAATGAGTTACAATATCTGCACCCCATTTAATAGGCTGACAATTGGCAGGTGTTGCGAATGTATTGTCCACAATTAAAGGGACACCATGTGCATGGGCAATAGATGCAAACTTTTCAATATCTAATACTTCCATTGTAGGATTAGATAATGTTTCTCCAAACATACACTTAGTATTTTCTTTAAATGCCGCATTGATTTCTTCTACAGATGCATCCTGATTAATAAAAGTCACATCAACACCCATCTTTTTCATAGTCACTGAAAGTAGGTTATAACTACCTCCATAAATATTACCAGAAGCTACAACATGTCCTCCTGCTTCACATATATTAAAAATCGCAAAGAAGTTAGCTGCCTGTCCTGAACTTGTCAACATACCAGCATAGCCACCTTCCATGCTTGTAAGTTTAGCTGCTACTGCATCATTTGTAGGGTTCTGTAAACGTGAATAGAAATAACCATCTTTTTCTAAATCAAATAACATACCCATTTCTTCACTTGAATCATATTTAAAAGTAGTACTTTCATAAATTGGTAACTGTCTTGGTTCTCCATTACCAGGCTTCCAGCCTTCATGGATTGCTTTTGTTTCTAATTCCATATAATCTCCTCCGTTTTTAAACATTATATACCATAAGGGTTGTAGGGAATTAAACTTTTTTTAAAAAATCTTAAGTAATTTCTAATTGTTTTAGGGAATAAGTATATAGAAGGAGGAATAAAAATATGAATGAAGTTAAATTACAAGGTCAGATTACATCTGATCCAGAAGTGAAGGAATCTAGAAATGGAATATTAAGAGGTTCTTTCTTACTTACTACGAAAGGAGGGACAGAAGATAGACCACGTTATGATTATATACGTTGTGTAATCTGGGATGAGAAAGCGCAGTATGTTGTAGACCACTTTGAAAAGGGACAGTCTGTGTCTATTGAAGGAAGTGTCAGAGGACGCTTTTATCCAAATCGTTCAGGAACAACTTCATATGCTATGGAAATTTATCCAGAACATATGGTATGTGAAGACTCTAACTATTCATTCTAGAACATGCATCAATGATGATTGAGTAATGCATATTCATGCGTGTATAATGTATCTCGAAAGTGAGGGGTACATGATGAATAGAAAATACTTTTTCTTTGATATTGATGGGACTTTAGCTGTAGGTACACCAGGAGATCAATATATTCCTGAATCAACACAATATGCTTTAAAGCAGCTAGAAGCAGAGGGTCATTTTATTGCGATTGCGACAGGTAGAAGTTATGCCATGGCACATGATTATATGCATGAATTAGGTTTTCATAATATGATCAGTGATGGAGGGAATGGAATTACTATTGATGATCAGTTAAAAGGCATAGAACCATTGGATTATCAATTATGTCTTGATTTAATAGATGAATGTGAGAAGAAGGGTTTGATATGGGCTTTTTCTCCTGACAACAAAACAAGAAGACTTGCACCAGATGATCGTTTTTATGAGTTTACTCATGATATTTATATGAAGACAGAAGTGGTAGAAGGTTTAGATCCACGTGATTATGATCAAATCTATAAGGTATATATTGCCTGCTTTCAGGGTGAAGAAGAGAAACTAGAATCTTTAAAGAAGTTACCTTGGTGTCGTTTTCATAAGGAATACTTGTTTGTAGAACCAGGAGATAAGAGCAAGGGTATTAAACGCATGGTGGAGCATCTTGGTGGTGATATTAAAGATGTTGTCGTATTTGGTGATGAAAAGAATGATTTGTCTATGTTTATTCCAGAGTGGACAAGTATTGCGATGGGTAATGGTATAGATGAATTAAAGAAGAAAGCCACTTATGTGACTACTGATGCCGACAAGGATGGTATCTACAATGCCTGTCTGCATTATGGATGGATCAAGGAAAGATATCTTCTGGCACTTGATATGGATGGTACACTTCTAAAGTCAGATAAGACAATTTCTAAAAATACTGCAGCTTCTTTAAATGAAGCAAGTAATAGAGGACAGAGTATCTGTTTATGTACAGGAAGAGGTCTGGCAGAATTAAAAGACTATGAAGGTGAATTAGATTTCTGTGATTATGGAATCTTATTAAGTGGATGTTTGATCTATGATTTTAAGAATGATCAGCCATTAGAAGTTCATTCTTTTGATACAGATATATTTACACAGATGATGGATGTTGTGAAGAAAGAGGATGTGATGTTGTATTTACTAGATTCGTCGCATTCTATTGCCTCTCAAAAAGATATTGAGAATATGTCTTATTACAATATGGCTATTTATCAATCTATGTTTGAAAGCCGTGCATTTGTTGTAGAAGATATTTATGAATATGCAGAAGAACATAAGAATGAGATTCTTAAGTTCTGTTTATATAATCCAAGTGTTGAAGCAATGAATCAGCTTTTAAAGAAACTAGAAGTATTTCCAGTCAGTTGTGCTGTGGTAGAAGAAACAGCTATTGAAGTCACACCTTTAGGTATTACTAAAGGTGCAGGACTTGAATCTCTATCATCTTACCTAAATATCCCTATTGAAAATACAATCATGATGGGAGATAGTGGAAATGATATTGAAGCATTCCAGAGTGCTGGTAAAGCAATTGCGATGGGGAATGCGACAGAAGAAATTAAGAAATTGGCTACTGAAATCACATTAGATAATGATCATGATGGAATAAAGGTAATCGTAGATAAATATCTTTTGTAAGTAATGATGATTTCGTGTAGAATACCCCTTTGTAGGAGGGGGAATCATGCGTTATAAAAATCATTTATTACTACTACTTACAGCCTTCATCTGGGGCTGTGCCTTTGTAGCACAAAGTGCAGGTATGGATTATGTAGGACCATTTACTTTTACTGCCTTACGTAGTTATTTAGGTGGACTTGTTTTATTACCACTTATTTATTTCTTTGATCATACAATGAACTTCAAGGATAAGAAATTATGGGCAGGTGGAATTGCCTGTGGTATTGTATTAGGTCTAGCAAGTGCCCTGCAGCAGTTTGGTATTCAGTATACAACTGTAGGTAAAGCAGGATTTATTACAGCACTTTATATTATTGTTGTACCATTTTTTAGCTTATTTTTAGGGAAAAAGTTAAGTCCTAAGATTGGTATCTCTGTTGTTCTAGCAGTGATTGGTCTTTACTTATTATGTATGACAGGATCTCTTTCTTTAGGTAAAGGTGACTTATTAGTATGTGCATGTGCCTGTGTATTCGCATTACATATTCTTGTCATTGATCACTATTCACCTTTAGTAGATGGGGTAAAGATGAGCTGTATTCAGTTCTTTACATGTGCATTATTAAATACTATTCCTATGTTCCTATTTGAAGATGTGACTATGCATAATATCATGGCAGGATGTGCGCCTATTCTCTATGCTGGATTATTATCAAGTGGAGCTGGTTATACACTACAGATTATTGGACAGAAGGGTATGAATCCTACAGTAGCTTCTATTTTGTTGAGTATGGAGTCTGTATTCTCAGTACTTGCAGGATGGGTGATCTTAGGTCAGAGTCTTACAATTAAAGAAGGATTGGGCTGTGTACTTATGTTTATTGCGATTATTATTGCACAGTTACCAGATAAAAAAACCATTCAGAATTAAATTCTGAATGGCTTTTTTTAGTTAAAAGCTTTTTTTCTTAGCATCATATAAGTAATAAGATGTGCTGCTGCAGTAACAACCCATGTGACTGGATATGATAAATAAATAGAATTAAGTGTATGGAAGTATTGGAAGATAGTAAGAATCCATAAAACTCTTAGCCCACATGCACCTATTAAAGATACAATCATGGGAATAGTAGAATAACCTAAACCTCTTAATGAACCAACTATGACATCCATCCAGCCACATATGAAATAAGGGACACATATATATAATAATCTTTCATGACCATAGGCAATAGCTTGCACATCTGTTGTATAGATACGAATGAGTTCATCCGCAAAGAAGTAGACAAGATTACCCAAAACAAGTCCTACAACTGTGACTATTCCAATACATAATACAAGGACTCTATCGACTCTCTTTCTATCATTAATACCATAGTTCTGACTTGTGAAAGTGACACATGCCTGATAGATGGCATTCATAGACTGATAAACAAATCCTTCAAGTGATCCTGCTGCGGCATTACCTGCCATCGCAATAGAACCAAATGAGTTAATAGATGACTGAATCAGGATATTAGAAATAGAGAAGATAGCACCTTGTAATCCTGCAGGTAAACCAATTTTGAATATCTGAATCACTTTATCTTTATGAAACTTTAAAGCATGAATATCTAAATGAATGACAGTACTTGTTTTCATCAAGCAGTTAATAATAAGAATTGAAGAAACAAGTTCTGCCGTAAATGTTGCAAGTGCGACACCAGCTACATCCATCTTGAATATAATAACGAATATTAAGTTTAATATGACATTTACAACACCCGCTACAATAAGGAATATAAGTGGTCTTTTTGTATCACCAATGGCACGTAATATGGCAGCACCAAAGTTATAAAGTGCAACAAAGGGCATACTTACAAAATATATACGTAAATAGGTTGTTGCAAGATTGATAACATCATCAGGTGATCCCATCGCTTCTAGAATTATTCTTGCACATGTCACACCAATAATCGCAAAGATCAAGCCAAAGACAATTGCGAGTAGTATGGCAGAGTGTACTGTTTCATGGGTATCCTTATCTCTTTGTGAGGCAATAAAACGTGCGACTAGCACATTGACCCCAACGGATAAACCAATAAATAAACTCACTAATAGATTGACAACAGAAGATGTAGAACCTACTGCCGCAATAGAACGTGGCCCAGCAAACTGTCCTACCACAATAACATCTGCTGCATTAAATAATAACTGCAAAACCCCTGAAAACATTAATGGTATAGAAAATATTAAGATCTTACCAAGTAGTGGACCGTGCGTCATATCCATTTGATATTGATCTTTCTTCATGAAATCCCCTCCTCATGACTATAGTCTAACATATTAAAAATAAAGGTGTTGATAAGTTTCAAAAAGAGTAAATGAAAGTAACACTTTTTTTTTAGAGAACCATTCGTTATAATTGTTTTGGAAAGAGGGGAGTGAAAAAATGATATTTCACGAAGTTGAATTATCTCATACAAAAGAAATTATGGATTCATATGAAGTGAATCCTATTATTGCGAAATATGTAGAACATAGAGGTTTCACAAAAGAAGATTATGAAGCACTCAACACACCATTCTATTATAACTTTACAGATCTAGAGAATGGTGAAACAGCATTGAATCTCATTAAAGAAGCATGTGCTTCTAAGTCTAAGATTCATATTTGTATCATGAGTACAGAACTACATCATTTATTAGAAAGTGCTATGATCTTCCTAGGTGTCTTAATGGCTAAAGGGAAATCAGCTTTTGAATTCTTTGATGGTCCTCAGGATAATTTTGGTCCTGGTCTTCATATTATCTTAGGTAATCAGTTAGAAGTAAGAGATGGTGACAATGTATATCCATTAGTACCTGGTGGTCACTATAAGGATGAAGATGTTGCACAGAGTTTACTTGTATTACAGCTTATTAATACATTACTTGGTAAAGAAAATCAGTATTTAGCTTCTCTTGCAGGTATTGGTATTCAGGCTGAAGAAGTTCCTCTACGTAACTCTAACCGTTATCATTTAAAGAAGACTTTAGGTTTATTAAATGACTGTCGTTTTGATGCGATTGAGTTTGTTGCGTTAACACCTAAGACAAGACAGAAAAACAATATGCGTCAAAGAGAATTCAAGAAGACATATAATGAAAGTGTTATGTCTGGTTCTATCACAAATAAGATGGCACATTATCTTAGTTCTTTAAATAATGCGAAGAAGATGGTTAAGTACCTTATTTATGGCTGTCCTGGTACAGGTAAGTTCCGTTCTGTTGCACCTATTGCGGATGAAATCAATGCAGGATACTTTATTAGTGATGAATTCCATGATGATGATCGAGTAAGAGATGTGATTCCATTAGAAATTTCAGACTTATCTAAGACAAATATAGAAGAATACTTACAGGTACTATCACCATTTGGAAATGGGCAGGAAAAGACTCTTATCTCTATTGAAGGTCTAGTCATTCATGAAGCACCTGTAAAAGATTATTTTGATCATATCAAGTTAAGCTTCTTTATTCCTAATGTAGGTGGTATTGATACAATCATCTATAATCCAAACTATAAAATTAAGCAGTTTAAACAAGGTCAGAAAGTAAAGATTGTAGGTACATTAGCTATTAATGACTTTACTAGCCTTATGACAATTAACGCAGTACAAGTAGACATTCTTGATTAAGAATGTCTTTTTTTGTGTATAATTATAAGAAAGGAGTGAACACATATGGCAATAAGAGACATCATAGACTTATTAGAATCACAAGGTGAATGGGTGAATAGAAGCTGTACAAGAGATCGTATATTGTTTGGGGATGATCAAACAGAAATAAGTAAAGTCATTACTTGTTGGGTTGCGACTAATAATGTGATTCAATATGCAATAGAACATGATATACATTTTATTATTTCACATGAGAATCCATTCTATCTCGCATCTACCACTTTACCTACATTAATTTATAAAGCACAAAAAGAAAAAGAAGCATTATTAAAGGAACATGATATTACAATCTATAGATGTCATGATTTATGGGATGTCTATCCCGAATATGGCATTAGAGATAGCTGGGCTAACACATTAGATCTAGATTTTGAAGAATCACATGATCATTCTTACTATAGATATACAAATGATATTAATATGACTGTAGAAGAATGTGCACAGCATATTATTAATAAGATTAAACCATATCACCAGCAAGGTATAGAAATCATAGGAGATAAGACTCAAATAATACATAGATTAGGCATAGGTACAGGGGCTTGTACAGATGTATTTGAAATGTATGAAGAAGGTGCAGATGCATGTTTAGTCAGTGATGATGGTGTAAGTAACTGGATAGGTGTCCAATGGGCAGTAGATCATGATATTCCACTTATAATGATTAATCATATGACATGTGAAGCACCAGGTATGGAACATATGGTAGAGTACTTGTCTAAACAGTTTCCAGAAGTGACTTTTACCTTTGTATCCAATGATTATGGTATATACCATATGGATGAATAAGCATTTTTAAGCACGAATTTGATAAAAATGAAGTATAAAAACAGTTCATGATATGATAACAGTAAGGGAGGGATATGATGAATTTTTTTTAATGTCTTATTTTTATTTATTAATAATCCAGAAGTACGTGATATCAATCACCAGATTGCTTTAGGACTATTAAAGAATGGACATGAACTAGATTATCTGACAATCAATGAACTTGCTGAAAGATGTTTTGTTTCTACTTCTAGCTTAAATCGATTCTTTCGGATTTATGGCTACAATAAGTATATGATCTTTAAAGCAGTATTCTCTAGTATTCTTAAATCAGAAGACTATGAAAGACTCATAGATATGTCATGTTAAATACCCTCCTATATGTATTCTATTAGAGAATTAGATAGGAGGGTAGTAGGCACTTTTAGGTAAGTATTAGATTTTCATGATTTCATTTGTTAGTTTGCTACCAATATTAAAATCGATTTTATACATTTCATCCCATAGATCTAAACACTTATTTGCAATAGTTTTATCTGTTATTAAATTTGAAGAAGCTGTTGCATAATAAAGAGTAGAAATTAGGCTAGATAAACATGTAGAAATAATATGACGAGTTTCTGGGGTAGTCATATCGTATTTTAACATCTTTTCACTGGATTCAAAAATGACATTTGCAAGATATTTAATGTCTTTTTTCTTGCATGCGAATTCAGAGAAATCTCTAAATGTTTTAGGATGCAAATTTGAAGACGAAATCATATTTATGATATCAGCATCTTTTTTTACATTTAAGATATCTTCATTAAGCAGATTTCTCCATATCCAGTGTTCATTAATGTTCCCGTTGCTGTTAAGTATTTGAAGCAATAAGTGTTTACATTTTTCCCTGAATTTATCTATTTTGAAATACTGTACCAACATTTTTATGATGTGTTTTTGAAGTTTGGCATTATGTAGATATATGTCGAGTATATCGTTAAAATCATCATAATGAACATATATATCAACTATTAAATATCCACATGTTTCTAATAAACGACTCTCATCGGTATTCATGGCATTTCTTATTATTCGATTAATAATTCTTTGATGATCAGAATAACAATAATAGAATATGTCTCGGGTTTTAGTGAATTTTATCATTGTGTAATCTTCACTGAATATTTTCATCATTTTATCCAGAGCCCATCTTTTATCGATATTATAAATAGGAGAAAGTGTACGTAGTGTTGCATATCTAATTATAGGATTAGTATCATTTACTAATTCTGAGATACAATCTTTAAATACAGAATAGTAATTCTTATCTGAATGTAGCAATTGAGAGATAGTGAAAATTGCTTTTCCACGTACACAGTTTAATGCTTTTGTTTCAATAGAAAAAGAATCAATGCTCGGTTCAGTAAGTATAGGATCATCTATTTCCAGAATAGCATTGTTAGTTGCAATCTCTTTAACGCAGTTAATCATATGGTTACTCCAGTGTTTATCAGGGTTCTTTTCAATGATTTGACAGATATTTTTATAAAAGCTTGGCGTATTAATGTAAAATTTTTTAATTATTCTTTCTATTTTATCACTAGATATACCTATAATTTTATTGCTTATTGATAGTCCAAAGAAAAAGGATTCAATAAATTCATTTCGAATTCGATTATTTTCGTTTAATAATAAGTCTATTATCTCCTCGGGATTTTTAGAAACATATGATTGAAAGCTTCTACAAAAATCATCTAAAGAATTATTAATAAAACATTTTTTATCATTTGACCATCTGCTTTTTCCTTTTTTACCTATTTTATTGTTTAGTATTATTTTCACCCACGCTTTGGCGGAGATTTCTTTATTGTCCACTGGTGATATAACACTTCCAGAATAACTGTCATGAAAGTGGACGTAAGGCATATAGGATTTTGATAAACTACGATTTAATACCATTAGCAAATTACTTGTTTCATTACTAATTTTTTGAGAGTCTATAGATTTAATGATTTCGTATTGAAAGTGTCCCCACATTGGGTAATATTCAGTATGATTTTTGTTATTGTTTTTTTCTTGATTTTCAGTATTATTCTCAAATGACTTATAGTGTTGTTTTAATTCTTCTTTTTGATTATTAGGAATATAGTGCGAAATTTTGCTCTCGAAAATTCTTAAAGTATTGGGTTGGCATATTTTTGAATATTTTTGAACTAATCTTTTTGTGTAATATAAGTCGTCTCGCTGTTCGCTAGAGTGTTCAAAACAGTTGTTTGTTATATCTTCGCAAAGATAGTTTAGTATATAATCAGCATAGTTATTATCTAAATTAATCATACCATCTAAGATTAATTCATTAAATAAATCATACCCCTTACCCATATATGGTTCATAGAATTCGATAAATCCATTTGAATCAGCTTTTGCAAATGCTCTGTTAGCTGCTTTGATTATTAGTATGCACGCTCTTTTTAATGTGTCTTCCTTAAAATATTTATTTGTCCACTCGCTTTTATTAAAGTCTATTTTGTTAGAGCATTCTTCAATAGTTGGTAAACAAGGATATAATATCTCTAAAACTGTTGAATAGTTGTCCGTAAAAGTATCAGAGTGAACTAATATTGATTCTTCTGTTTTGCTGTAAATTGATTCTTCTTGACTATAACTTGGTTTTATTTGAAGCATTAATGCAAATATTTTAATTGCTCTAATGGGATTACTAAAAAAGCTTTCAGAAAAAATAATGTAATTAAGCGGCGTAGTATTCTTAGAAAAGTATTCTAGTTTCAATTTGAAGAAATCGTCTGATTCTTCAATAATATTTCCATAGAAGCAACGCTCCCACTTAGAATTGTTTTCATCAGATAAACAATATTTTCTCATAAATTGAACTTGCTCTTTGTTATAATTAGGTGATATAGATTCGAATAACCTTATAACTGTTTCTGGAATATCTTCTGTCCATAAGTCTAATGTACCATTTTTGATTAGTTGAGTGATGTAGGGAGAATTACCGTTGATAATCACATTGATAACAGGTGTTTTCCATTGATTATTTTCAAGTAGTTCAAGGACAAACTCGATTATACATTCTTCAGGGTTTGGAATATGTGATAGTACTTCTAAATATAGATATTTAAAGCTATACCTTATATTTTCATTTTCAAGCATCTGTTCACCGATTTTAAGAAAGTCAGATGGATAGTAGATTAGCATTTCATGTAAGAAGATTTGCATTCGATACCTTTTGGTTGGGGTTTGGCTTTCTATACTGCCTGTGATGTCAGTGATTGGTTTTCCTTTGAAATACTTCTTCATCATTTGCTCAGCTAAAAAACAATCAAAAATCGATTGGTGAGTAAATGCAATGGAATTGTTAGTCTCAATTAAAAAATCGCTAGAAATCAGGAAGTCTTTAATATTTACATCAATAGTTAGAGATGGGAGGGGGATTGGATATCTACCATATGCATCATAGTGAGTAGTTATTTGTGAAATGATATTAATTATTTTGCTTGAATCTAGATTTTTTGAAGAAGCTCTATTCTCTAATTGTTTTTTCCATTCGTATACTAGTTGGTATGTTGTTTTGATATTTTCATTGTTTTGACTACCATCCAAGTTTTCCCATATATAAAGATTACTTGCTATTCTTAAGAGTTCTCGTATTCTACTGTTCAGATTACTATATGAAGGACCTATAATCTTTAAAACATCTGAATTACTAAGTAAATCTACTTTGATTTTCATCCACTCAACGCTATCTTTAGCATCATCCTCTTTAATAAACAGTTCTTTGATATCTAAGTCGTTTTCTAAATCATAACTTCTGCAAACAAATACTAATGACAGTTTAGAGTTACGGTCTTTATTGATGTTGTTAATTTGATGAATGAGTTCCATACAAACATTTAGTGCTTGAACAGAGTTTGCTTGAGTCCATCTTAATGCATCTAGTTGATCAAGAATGATTACAGCATTTTTATTGGCAGAAATAGAATTCATACAATGAGAAATTGATGCTGGAAATTCCATTTTTTGACTCCATTTTTGTGGATTTTCAGTCGGAATGTGCGTGTCTAGTCTTATGGCTAGATATGGAATAGATTCTTCTTTGCAAAAATGAATAATATTAGTAATACAACCGCTTTTTCCTGCTCCTGCTTGACCATGTAGAATAATAGATTTACCTTCTTTTATATGTTTCCAACATTCTAGGGATTCTTTTCGAATAATCGTTCCGCTTGAGAATGAATGAAAAGAATGAAGGTATTCACGATTTAAACGTTCTATGTTTGGTAATATACGGTTATCATGTGCTAAGTCTTTGAAAGATACTCCATTATCTTGTAGATATTGTCTCAGCATATGAGCAGTAATAGGTTTACCATATATATTTTTTTCAACAATAAAGTTGCGTAATAGTGCTATAACAATATTAGGATTTCCGATAAAAAGAGAATCAATTATATCTAATATCATTTCAGTTGATTCAAAATCAGGCCATTGATGAATTCTGATTTTTTTGAAATATTGGTAAGCTGAGTTAAGACCATTGTTAGTGTTAGTGTCAAATTTAAGCTGTTTACATATATCATTGAATAAATTCGTAGTGTCTTTACCTGACCCTTTAATTTGTATGTTATAAAAGTCATTTGGATTGTTGTCATTGTTTAATGCACGTGAAATAATATCCTCTAGTAAAGTGAAGGGCAATGGAGATACTAGAGATGCAATATTGTTAATGTCTCTATCTAAATGCTTTTTCCATTTATTCCATAATCCCCTATTGTTAATGTCACCAAATTGCCAATAATCTCTACTTCCGTTACGAGCCTTGCATTGTTGAAATTCATTTTTGCCATTCTTATAGACAATCCAAAGATCAACTCCGTCTTCATAATCTCCTAAAGGTTCTATGATTACGTAAGATAGTTTTTCCTGTATAACTTTTAATAAATTGTAGATTACCCAATTCTGCTCATATTTATTTCCTGATTTATCTGCACGTCCACCTACTGGTAATGCCATAAATATCACCTCATTTATAGTATGCTAAAATTGTTATGCTGTATTTAGTGCACTATAATATTGTAAGTTCATTTTTCATGATTTCATTATTATATTGTAACATATAATCAAATAAAAAAGACCATCATAAATTAATGATAATTTTAATTTTGATTGGGGGATTTATTATGTTAAAAAACGTTTAATTATAGATGAAATTGATAGTATTAGTTGTGATATTATTTTTTTGGATTACTAAAACTAGGGGTTAGAATAAGGATTTCAGTTTGTTCTTGTACATGCAGCTGTTGTTAGATAAGATTAATATAGCGTAATATGTTTATAAGAGATTATTATATAAGGAAGTGAAATAATGGTAGAAGTTGCTTTTGAAGACTTACAAAATGCTGATTTGCAAATAGGTTGTGTTTATAAAGGTGGGATGGCCCCGAATTTGAGCTCTGATCCTTTATCTCATCTTTTTCCGTGTGGAAACGCTGGTGGATTTAGGAGAGTGAATAGAAGAGATGGAAGCAGACTACCTGCTTATGTCATTTTATATACTTCTATGGAAGAATTAGAATGGCCAGACTTTCTTGATGAGAAAACAGGTGTATTCAGATATTATGGCGATAATAGAAAACCTGGAAATGATATGAGAAACACAAAGAAGAAAGGTAACCTTTTATTGGAAGAGGTATTTGAATTACTTAATAGTAATAATCTAGAAGATATGCCACCTTTCTTTGTGTTTAAAAAAACTGGAAATGGAAGAGATATTCAGTTTTTAGGTTTAGCTGCACCTGGAAATAATAATATATCGCCAGGTAGAGACTTAGTTGCATTATGGTGTTCATTGAATGACCAAAAGTTTCAGAATTATGAAGCTTACTTTACAATACTAGATACTAAGGGGAAAGGTATTTCTAGAGATTGGATTAAATCTTTATCTGAGAATCATTCAGCAAGTATAGATATTGCACCTGATGTATGGAAGAAGTTCATTTCTCAAGGTAGAGATGGGATAGAAGCATTGAAGGCACCTAAGATTATTCATATTCCTAGTAAGTATGACCAATTACAGTGTGATGATGAAGGTAAGAAATGTGTTGATGCTATTAGGAAACATTATAAAGATAATCCATATGGCTTTGAATTATGTGCAATTGATTTATTGATGAAGATGGATAATCATTTTGTGAATTTCAATCTAACTCGTTCATGGAGAGATGGTGGAAGAGATGCTATTGGATACTATTCAATTAACAGTGGTGGTAAAGTAAATGCTCCATTGAAGATTGATTGTGCATTAGAAGCAAAGTGCTATTCTGAAAATGGTGGTGTAGGTGTAAAACAAATGTCTAGACTTATATCTAGAATTAGATATAGACAGTTTGGAGTTTTAATAACAACAAGTTATGTTGATAGTCAAGCTTATCAAGAGGTTGTGGAAGATGGTCATCCTATACTAGTTGTTAGTGCAACTGATATTGCAAGAATACTTAAAGTGAATTCTATTACTAGTGAGGATATAGATGAGTATTTAAGCGATATTGATGGTAAATGATTATTCCACTTTAGTTGATCACTCATTCCGATTGAGTTGACCAAGTGTTCCG